>Ga0209295_1000045_pt1 | contig 234956 bp, 217 predicted proteins | sample Porto_5metaG_FD_187428 | JGI IMG/M metagenome (GOLD analysis project Ga0209295, IMG submission 187428) | Marine algal microbial communities from Porto, Portugal - Porto_5 metaG (SPAdes) (version 2) | ecosystem: Host-associated > Algae > Red algae > Unclassified | place: Portugal: Porto...
ATAAACGATTCATGGCTAACGACCCTTTCTTTTCACGTTGGACTAAAAACGTCCCACTGTGACAAAAAACGTCCCGCCACAGCCAAAAAAAATCAATCCCTGCTTTCTTTAATTATTTTAACAGGATAATCTTGCATTTTCAACTCTTACAAACACATTTAGACAAAAAATAGACACATTTTGACCGATAACCTGCTTGTCATCTAGCTTTCCGCTATTTTATTTTTTTCAAACTATTTATTTTCTTCTATATTGAATGCATTTGTCTTTGAAAAGGTGCAGGCGGTCAAAAGCCGCCTGCTTATGTTTTCGGTATCGTTTCTTTCTCTTCATTAAACCGTTTCGCATCTTCCTTCGGTTTAATCTTGAGGTAGTAAATGATGTAGCAGGCGGCCATAAATGGAACTCCGCAATAAAGACCAATCCGCTGATCCTCAATAAAGAATAAACTGATAAGAACAATGCCAAATGCGATAAAGCCTGCTAATGGCACGAATGGATAAAAAGGCGTTCGGAAGACAAGATCCTTTACATCTCCGCCCTCTTTTATGAATTGTCTCCTAAAGAAGTATTGGGATAAACAAATAGACATCCAAACCACGACAAGCACCATACCCGAAATGGATATGAGCCAGACATATACCGTTTTTGGTGCTACAACACTCGTGAGCAGTGATAGAGCGGATACACCCATTGTCACCAATAAAGCATTGATCGGGATTTTACGTTTGGATAATTTTTTCGTGAAAACAGGTCCTTTCCCGTCTTTTGAAAGCGCCCAAAGCATACGTGATGATGCATATAATCCAGAGTTCGCTACAGATAAGACGGCTGTAATGATAATAAAATTCATGATATCTGCAGCGTATGGTATGCCGACCTTGTCCAACACCACAACAAACGGACTATCCACTGCACCGGCGGTCTGCCATGGCAGAAGCGCTGCAAGAACCGCAATCGATAAAACAAAAAAGACCATCGTCCGCCAAATAATATTCCGAATAGAGCGTGGGAGTGTTTTTTCTGGATTTTCACTCTCCCCTGCTGCAATCCCTACAAGCTCTGTTCCTTGAAAGGAGAAATTGACTGTGACCATGGTTAATAAAATCGCAAAAACACCATTAGGAAAAAGTCCGCCATGATCCGTCAAATGGCGAAATAGAGGGGCAGGTTCCCCACCTTTCAAATGAATCATTCCGAAAATTGCGCCAATTCCAATGATAATAAACAATAAGATCGCAGCAACCTTGATGGCTGAAAACCAAAACTCGGTTTCAGCAAAGCTGCGAGCTGAGATGGCATTGATGGAAAATAAGATGACGCTAAAGACAAGACACCAAAGCCAAACTGGGATATCAGGAAACCACCTTTGGAGTAGAATCCCTGCTGATGTAAATTCAAGTCCGATCGTACATGCCCAGCTAAACCAATAGAGCCAGCCGATCATAAAGCCTGTGGACGGACCAATATATTTGGTTGCATACTCCTGAAAGGAACCAGCTGTCGGCATCGCCACTGCTAATTCACCAAGACAGAGCATCACCAAATACATGAGTAACCCGCCAATGATAAACGAAAGAATGGCTCCCCCTGGGCCTGCCTGATGAATAATGAGTCCTGATCCAAGGAAAAGGCCTGTTCCGATGACCCCGCCTAAGGCAATCATAAAAAGATGTCTGCTTTTCATGGAACGCTCTAGTTCATTATGCTGTTCTGGCTTCAAATCCGCTTCCCCACTTTCACTCTTCTATTCATCAACCTTTGACAAAATTCGCCGTTCATTGAAAGAGAAAGGGAGAATTTGAAGGCTTCTCCCTTGATCATTTATGCTTGAAATAACGCTTGGATATGAGCAATTGCCCAATCCAAGTCTTCTTTTGAAATGGTAAGCGGCGGTGCAAATCGAATCACTGTCTCATGGGTTTCTTTGCATAACAGCCCTGCTTGCTTGAGCTTCTCACAATAAGGTCTAGCTGCCTCAGTCAGTTCCATCCCAATAAATAGTCCACGCCCGCGTACTTCCTTAATCACAGGACTTTGAATGCGTGATAGTTTGTCTTTGAAATATTGCCCAAGCTCCAATGAGCGCTCGGCAAGCTTCTCGTCGATTAAAACATCTAGTGCAGCAAGTGATACTGCGCACGCAAGAGGATTCCCGCCGAAGGTAGACCCGTGAGACCCTGGATTAAATACACCTAAAATATCACGGTTTGCGACAACACATGAGATCGGGAATACCCCACCGCCAAGTGCTTTACCAAGAATCAGCATATCCGGCTCAATGTCTTCCCAGTCGCATGCAAACATCTTGCCGGTCCGCGCTAATCCCACTTGAATTTCATCTGCGATCAATAACACATGTTCTTTCTCACAGATCGCTTTTGCCTCTTTTATAAAGCCCTCAGGCGGCATGACAATGCCCGCTTCTCCTTGAATCGGTTCAAAGAGAAAAGCCGCTGTTTGCGGAGTGATCGCTTCGCGTAACGCCTCAATATCTCCATAAGGGATGAGCTTTATGCCTGGAAGCATCGGACCGAAACCTCTTTGATATTCTGCTTCCGAAGACAGTGACACAGCCGTCATTGTACGACCATGAAAATTCCCGGTACATGCAATGATTTCTGCGCGATTCTCTTCGATCCCCTTGACATCATAGCCCCATCGTCTCGCTGCCTTTATCGCCGTTTCCACAGCCTCGGCACCCGTATTCATCGGCAATGCCATCTCTTTATTCGTTAATTTGCAAATCTTCTCATACCATGGGCCAAGCTGATCATTATGGAAGGCCCTTGATGTAAGTGTCACGCGGTCAGCTTGTGTTTTAAGCGCTTCAATAATGCGGGGATGGCGATGTCCTTGGTTCACTGCAGAATATGCACTGAGCATATCCATGTAGCGGTTGCCCTCAGGATCAGTCACCCACACTCCCTCAGCCTCTGAAATCACAATTGGCAACGGATGATAGTTCGCCGCACCGTATTGTTCTGTTTGATGAATCAATGCTTTTGTCTGTGTCATCGTGTATTCCTCCTTCTATAAGCTTGCCTCTTTTGATTGGGTTCATCTTCACTCTTATATTATGCAAGGATCATGCCAACTTAGTGATCGCACTGTACCTAGGATTGTGCTCATCTTTAACGCAAAATAATTTTGCGTATGCAAATTTTTTTAGAGGAAACCGCAAAATTTTTCATGTAAAATAGAGGTAATGTCTGGAGGTGGCGCAAGTGAAAAAAGATCAGCATACCGCAAAGCTCGAAAATGAGATTGATCTATATAAACAAATGCTCGATTTAATTGATGTTGGGGTTCACGCCATTGATGAAAATGGTAATACCATTGTTTATAACAAAAAAATGATGGAGATCGAATCTTTAAAACGTTCTGATGTCCTTTATAAAAATGTCTTAGACCTCTTTGTGTTTCAGGATGAGATGCACAGTACACTTGTCCAAGCGCTGCGAACCGGGAAACAGACGGTTCATGCAAAGCAGACGTATCACAACTACAATGGAAAAGAAATCACAACGATTAACCATACATACCCGCTCGTTCGAGACGGTTTGATTCAAGGGGCGGTTGAAATTTCGAATGATGTCACGAAACTGGAACGGCTCATTCATCACAATATGAAGAAAAAAGGAAACACACGCTTTACATTTGATTCAATCATTGGGGAGAGTCCTGCCTTTTTAGAAGTGATTGAACATGCGAAACGAGCCACACGTACCTCTTCTTATGTGCTGATTGTTGGTGAGACAGGGACGGGGAAAGAGCTATTTGCACAAAGCATTCATAATGGCAGCAGCCGTTCATCTGGACCATTTATTACGCAGAATTGCGCAGCACTGCCTGATAACCTCATTGAAAGTCTGCTTTTTGGAACACAAAAAGGGGCTTTTACAGGGGCAACAGATCAGCCCGGTCTATTCGAACAAGCACAAGGAGGTACACTGCTTTTAGATGAGATCAACTCATTACACCCAGCTCTTCAAGCAAAACTATTGCGCGTCTTGCAAGAGAAACGTGTGAGAAGGTTAGGCAGTACAAAGGAAATCGCCATTGATGTGAGAGTGATTGCTAATATGAATGAGGACCCTGTGGATGCGATCGCAGGTGGACGAATGCGAAAGGATTTATTTTACCGGCTTGGCATTGTCACCTTGTTTATCCCGCCACTCTCTGAGCGAAAAGAAGACATCCCCACATTTGTCATGCATTTTATTCAAAAATATAATGAACTGTTTCAAATGAATGTGAAGGCGGCTGATGAAGAGGTACTTGCCCTGTTCCAAACGTATCATTGGCCGGGCAATGTAAGAGAACTGGAGCATGTGATTGAAGCTGGGATGAATATGATGATGGACGAAACATACTTAAGCATGCATCACCTTCCTTACCATTTCCGTTTCAAGCAAGGAGAAGGACGTCCTAGTGAACACATGCAGATGAGTCCGCTTAATCTATCAGCTGCAACTGATACGTTTGTCTACACGAGCTCAGATCATACAACTGATTTCCAAACCCAAATGGAACGATTTGAAAAACAATACATCGTCCATTACTTAAATAAAATGGACGACAATATTTCACAGACTGCAAAGATATTGGGCATGAGCAGGCAAAGTCTGCAATATCGAATGAAAAAATTGCATATTTCTCTTCAATAATAGAGCTGTGCCGTTTTTCGGCACAGCTTATTGAATATCTGGCTTTCCTTCCTGTTCTTGCAGCACATCACCAAGAAGTTGTTCTACTTTTTCCAAATGTGTAAGCATCGCCCTCTCCGCTTCTTCTGGCTGCTTGTCCATGACAGCTTGATAAATACGTTCATGGTCTTTGTAAAGCTGACGTATGGACGCTTTTCTTGAAAATAACACGATTTTTCTCGTTTCCCGCATCGTTTCAATTAATAAGGATGAGACCTGATTCATTAACGCCGCCAGTAAATGATTCTTTGAGGCTTTAGCGATGGCAAGATGAAATGTAAGGTCTGCCTCTTCACCAATTTCTTTATGCGCTTCTGCACGCTTCATTTGTTCAAGTGCCTCATGCAGTCGATGGAGGTCCTCGTCTGTCCGCAGCAATGCTGCCTTTTTGACAGCACCTGATTCAATGATTGATCTCACTTCTAGAAGCTGCACGATATCCTGCTGCTTCATCAAAAAAGCAGGAGATAAACAAAATGTGAGCTGCTCAGGATCGAACTGCTTCACATATGTGCCTTCTCCTTGCTTCATCTCTATTAATCCGATCGCTTTCAGAGCGGACAGCGCCTCTCTCACAGCGGAACGGCTGACTTGAAAGTTTTCAGAAAGTGCTTGAACCGAGTCTAATTTTTCGCCCGGAAGAAGCTCCCCCGTTCGAATGGATTCGACTAATGCGTCCGCAATTTCTTCATATATTTTTTTTGTTTTGATTTGTTTATATTTCAATTGGTCTCACCTCATCACTGTTGTCTACCCTATCGCCTCATGCCCTATCTTATACTTTACCCCAAAATTCAGATCACACGTCTTCCCTTTTTTCAATTCTCAAGAAATCTTCTATCACTCTTTCACTCATCAAAAAAGAAGCACGTGCCATTGTTTCTGGCATGTGCTTCTTTTTAATCATATCTCTTCCGCAGCGTGGAAGACGGAAGGTTCATTTGTTCACGATATTTGGCAATGGTTCTGCGAGAGACGCGGATACCAAAGGTTTGCTGAAGCTGCGTCATGATTTGCTGATCCGAATACGGTTTTTTCTTATTTTCTGATTGAATCAGCTCTGCAATGTGGGTCTTCACTGTGTAGCTGGATGCTTCTTCAAGCGAATGCCCTTCTAGTTTCGCTTGGAAAAACTGTTTCATTTCCATTAACCCATAAGGAGTCTGCACCATTTTCCCTTTGACTGTTCGACTCACTGTCGACTCATGCACTTGTAATATATCTGCAATCCGCTTCATCGTAAGCGGTTTCATTTTATGCTTCCCTGTCAGGAAAAAATCAGTCTGTTGTAAGATAATCTCACGAACGACATTTGTCATCGTTTGTTTTCTCTGCTTCAGCGCTTGAACAAGCCAGTTGTACTGCTGATGCTTTTCCTTTAAATATGCATATGCTTCATGCCGCTTTTGATCTTGAATCATGGCGAAATACCCTTCATTCATTTCAATATCCGGAAAAGCACGCTGGTTCAGCTCGAATGTGATGTGACCTCCCGCAGCTGTAATCAACACATCTGGTTCTATATACACATCCTGGTCTTCATAAGAGAAATGAAGGCCTGGTCTTGGTTCGAGAAGCGACACCTCATCTTGTATGGCTTGCAGGGTTTTCAACGGCATACCTGTTTTAGCTGCGATTTCCTTCCAAGCCTTCCTTGCGAAAAGAAAGAAATGCCCTTCGATGATCAGCTCTGCTTCATACCAGCGATCCTTTTTTCGTCTAAGCTGGAGCAGGATGCATTCTTGCAATGATCTAGCGCCAATACCGGCAGGCTCTAATGATTGAAGCTGATGAAGAACGGCCTCTACTTCTTCTGCCGAAGCCTTTAAAACAGCGGCCATTTGGTCAACCGATTCATTTAAATAGCCATTGGAATCAATGGACTCAATCATGAATTGAAAAATCCTTTGATTCTTTTCACTTAAATTCAAATCAATGGCCTGTCTCTTTAAATACATTTGCAGGCTTTCTTTTTGATGCGTACGATACGGCTCTGTCATTCGATCTTGCGTTCTTTTATGATAAACTGGTTGATAGCTGTCCGTGTCTTTCCGCTCAATCAGAGGGTTCTCAAGCGCTAACTGATCAAGATACTCACCCAGCTCTGCACAATTCAATTGCAGCAGCGTAATCGCCTGCCTGAGTTCTTGCGTGAGTACCTGCTTTAATACTAGTTCTTGTTGCAGTTTAAGGCTCATTGTCTCCCCTCCCTCTCATCATTTTACATGAAGATTGACGGACCGTATATACGAAATAGGAGTGATTTCCATGTCTGAACTTTTTTCCGTTCCATACTTTATTGATAACTTAAAACAGCACATTGCCATGAATCAACATGAAGACAAGATTCATGCCATGAACGCTTATTATCGGTCGGTGGTTTCTACACTTGTGCAGGACCAATTGACGAAAAATGCTGTTGTCTTGAAGCGAATTCAGCATCTCGATGAAGCGTACCAAAAGGTGAAAAAAGAAAGCGAATAAATGGACGAAAAACAACACCCTTTCTCATGATTGCAAAGGGTGTTTTTCATGCAGGAAAAGCTTTTGATCCAGCTTCGATTTGTACATCATCAAAAAGCCGGACCGCCCTACAGTATAAATGATAAAGGCAAACCATAGTCCGTGATTGTGCCATATCGGAATGACTGCCGCCTGAACAGCCACAAACAAAATCATCGCAAACAGCATTGAATTCCTAACAGGAGCAATTTCTGTCGCACCTGTGAATACACCGTAAATCACCAAGCCAAAGCAAGCAGCAAACGGATAAAGAACGAGCCAATCGGCATATTGCAGTGTCACATCAAGAAGCTGAGGCAAATTTGTAAACAGGCTCAAAATCGGTACTTTAAAGAAAAAGTAACCTGCCGCAATGACACATGCCATCACAACTGCCCATTGTCTCGAAAGGGTTAATGTTTTATCATAAAGCGCTCGGTCGTTCGCACCTACTGATCTACCGACAAGGATGCTGGACGCATTGGCAAATCCATCAAACAAATAGGCCATGATGTAGTGAATTTGAAATAAAATGGCATTCGCCGCCAATTGCTCTGTTCCGAAAGAAGCTCCCTTTGCTGTAAACATGTTGATCACAACAAGCAGACAGATCGTTCGGATAAATAAGTCTTTATTCACATGAAACATTTTCTTTACTGCACGTGTGTCCATCACCTGCTGGATAGACGGCATCCGAAAACCGTTTGACGTATGCTTCAAGATGATCCAGGCCCCTAACACAAAAGCAGTGAGTTCAGAGATCAAAGTCGCCGCTGCCACACCTTTGACGGCAAAAGAAAACGCATGAACTAAGATCAATGCCAAGATCATATTCATGACATTGATCAAAATTTGTAAAGAAAGGGCTTCTTTCATTTTTGCCATCCCCATCAGCCAGCCGAGTATGACGTAATTCATCAAGGTAAATGGCGCTCCCCAGATCCGAATATGAAAATAGTCCGCTGCATATTCGCGCACATCAGCAGCAGGAGAGATGATCCATAATGCGGATTGAATAATGGGCCATTGAAGAGCAATAAAACAAAGCCCGACGATAATAGCTAGCAAAAAAGGCCTTAGAAAAGCAAGAACACCCTGCTCCTCGTTCTGCGCTCCGTTTGCTTGGGCGGCAAAAGCAGATGTACTTACCCGTAAAAAGCCAAACAGCCAGTACAATGTACTAAAAATGAGACTGCCGACTGCGACGCCCCCTATATAAGCGGGGTTGGCAAGCTGACCAACAACTGCTGTATCGACAGCTCCAAGTAATGGCGTGGTCATCGTTGAAATGGTTAAAGGGATCGCCAAAGCTAAATATGCTCGATGGTTCACGATGCCACCTGCCTTTCATGAAAAATAGCCTCTCTTAAAAGAGGCATTGAGGGAATGAAAAAGTTAACGAACCGGCCTGCCAATCGTTCGAGACAAAGGGTGGCTGGCGAGCGTTGCCTCCTTCATTTTCAGCACAGCTTCGTGCTCTGATAGAAAGAAATCATCCTTCGATTGAAACTGAGCCACAAGTTCACCCTGATCAAGAATCGCTAATTGATCACTTAAATGATAGGCCGCTGTCAAATCATGTGTGATAAATAAGTATGCAAGCTTCAGCTCTTTCTTTAATTCGACTAACAAATCTAAAATGACTGCCTGCGTAACCATATCTAAGCTACTGACTGATTCATCCAGCACAATGAGCTTTGGCTGAAGCACCAGTGCTCTGGCGATGTTGATCCGCTGTAGCTGACCGCCGCTAAATTGGTATGGGTACTTGGACAAATCCTGCTCACTGAGCCCTACTCTTTCTAACCAGTGAATGAGTATATGCTGACGTTTTTTACGGGTCATTGGTTCATAGTTTTCAAGCGGCTCAGATAGAATTTGTTCCACTGTCCACCTTGGATTCACCGCTGAATATGAATCTTGAAATACCGCTTGTACATGTCGGCGGAAATGCTGATGTGTCCGCTGATCTGCACGAATGATATCCTGACCTTCAAACAGAACTTGTCCGGCCCTCGGCTTCTCTAGTCCAAGGATGATGCGGCCGAGTGTACTTTTCCCTGCACCACTTTGACCTAATAATCCTAGACAAGTGCCTTCTTCAATGGTCAAATGGACGTTTTTCAAGACAGGAGCTCTCCCTTTTGTCCTCATCAGAAACGATCGGTTGCCATATGAATGACTAACTGCTTTCACTTCTATTAAATGCAACGGTCTTCTCACCTCAAATCGTGCAAACAGCTGGCATGGATGGACGAGCTGCTAAAAGTTTCTTTGTATAATCATGCTTCGGGTGTTCAAAAAGCTCAAGAACTTCAGCCTTTTCAACGATTTTTCCTTGTTTCATCACCACGACCTCGTCTGCCATTTCCGCAATCACACTAAGATCATGGGTAATGAGCAAAATCGCCGTTCCGTATTCATGACGAATTTGATTCAAGTGCTCAAGCACCAGCTTCTGATTGTGTACATCTAATGCGGTTGTCGGTTCATCTGCGATGATCAGAGGCGGATGCATACAGGCAGCCATAGCAATCATGACACGCTGGAGCATCCCCCCGCTTAATTCAAAAGGGTACTTACTCAGTAATTGATCTGGATGCGGCAGGTTCATTTTCTCTAAGGCTTTCATTGCCTGGACCCGTGCCTTCCTTTTACTGACAGCTGTATGCCGGCGGATTGTTTCAATCAATTGATGTCCAATCGTCCATACAGGCGTAAAGCTATTCATTGGATTTTGCATGATATATGAGAGATCTTTGCCACGAATAGACCGCATATGCTGTTCACTCAAACCGATCAATTCTCGACCTTGTAGAGTGATACTGCCTGTCACTTCCGTTGTTTTTCGATCAAGCATGTTTAAGATCGACATACTTGTCACCGTTTTTCCGCATCCGCTCTCACCAATTAATCCAACAATTTGACCGCGCTTTACCTCAAATGCTATTTCCTGAACGAGAGAAATGGTTCCTTGCGGCGTTTTCGTATGCACATGCAGGTTCTCTATGTTTAAAATAGACTCTTCCAACTGACTCATTCCTTTACACACGACGTTTGATGCCATATTTCTCTGAAAGGGCTTCTCCCAGTAAGTTGAATAGAATGACCACAGCCATAATCACAAGGCCCGGATAAAGCATCAGCTGAGGATTTGTTTGAATATAAGATTTTCCTTCATGGATCATCGCTCCCCATTCAGGCGTAGGTGGCTGAACCCCTAAGCCTAGAAAAGACATGGCGGAAATGTCCATAATCGCCCAGCCCATTTCAAGTGTGCCCACAACTGCGAGTGGCGGCAGTACATTCGGAATCATATGCTTTCTCATGATATTCCAATGGGAAGTACCGCTAATCTTCGCAGCTGCAATAAAGTTTTGTTCTTTTAAACTAAGCACCATCCCTCGAAAGACGCGAGCATAATACACCCACTGCACAAGCATCAAAGCCAGCACCACTTGAGAAAGCCCCGGTCCAAAAATACCGACTAATCCAAGGATCAGTACCAAATTCGGAAATGCCATGACCCCGTCGCACAATCTCATCAATACGTGATCGATCCAGCCCCCTTTATATCCAGATATCAGCCCTACGATTAAACCGATAGATAGAGAGGAAACAAAGATTAACAACGCACAGCCTAGTGAAATACGAGCACCATATAGAATACGAGATAAATTGCATCTTCCCAATTGGTCGGTGCCTAGAGGATATTCCCATGAAGATCCCTTTAGTTTCATTGCAAGATTAACAGTCGCCGGGTCATGCGGAGCGATCCATGGTGCACATACCGTCACAATGAGCAGGAGACCGAGCAGCACCACACAGATCGAGATCATCTTTTGATGATAGAAGAGGTGTTTTACTTTTGTCATCATGGCTGGCGGCCTTCCTTTCTAGAAATACGGGGGTCAATGAGCAGCTGAAGGAGATCAACCATCAAGCTACTTAAGATAAAGATACACGCCGCCATCAACACATAAAATTGAATGACCGGCAGATCCCGGTTAAAGATCGCTTCAATAAAAAATCGTCCAAATCCAGGCCATGAAAAAACAGCCTCTACAATAATAGTCCCTGTGAGCAGCTTGCCAAGATTCACGCCAAGTCCTGTCAGCATCGGTGATATCGCCATTCTGAAGACATGTTTGAACATAATCGATTGTTCCTTTAGCCCTCTCATTCTCGCATATTGAACAAAAGGCTCGTGAAGCGTCTCACTCACACTCGCTCGCAATAATCTCGTATACATCGCAATTAACGGCACAGCCAGTGTAATGGATGGCAGTACAAGATGTTCCCATGTACCAACACCTTCAACAGGTAAAAGATCGAGTTTCACTGAAAAAAAGAAGATGAGCAAATATCCCAAAACAAAGGTCGGGATAGATGCTCCTAGGAAGGAAATCATCCGGCTCACATGATCTACAACGCCATTTTTTCTCAACCCGCTGAAAAAGCCCAGTGGAATACTGACACAAATTGCGATCAGCAGACTAGTGAACGCCAATTGAATCGTCGCAGGTATTCGATAGATCACCTCATCAAGCACAGGCTGATTGGTCATATACGACCGCCCAAAATCAAGACGGACGACTTTTCCAATCGTATGAAGGTACTGCATGTAAAAAGCTTCATCTAAACCAAATTCACTTCGTTTTTGGGCTAATACCTCATCAGTAGGCTGAATATGAGCCGCTGCTAAATATGCCTCCGCTGGATCAACTGGTGACAGATGAATCATGCCAGTTGTGAACAGTGTCGCTAGTAGAAAAACAGGAATGATGGATAACATTCGTTTGATGATATAGCGGCTCATTTGCTTACCTTCCTTCTGTTACTTCAGCTTGATGCCTGTGAAAGGATGTTCATCTCGATTCGCAGGGAAATCAAAGTCCTTCACATCTTTTTGATAAACAGCTGTCTTTTTAAAATAAGAAATTGGCACAATCGCCCCTTGATCTTGCAAGGATGATAAGACGGACGAATAAAGTGCTTTACGTTTGTTTTCATTAGTTGTTGATGGAATCTCCGTCATTTCTTTGATCAGCTTATCTTTATTCGGATACGCTGAGATCGCCTCTTTGAATCCAAAACCATCTGATGAGACAACGTTCATAAATGTATGCGGATCATACGGCGCTCCATAATTGCTAAAGAAGTTCATATCAAATTTGTTCGCTTTAAACCGCTGAACCTGCGTCGCCAGCTCGACACCTTCAAGTTTGACGCCGACCCCAATGGCTGCCCATTCTGCCTGCAGTGTTTCAGCCATTGTTTTTTGAACCGATTCTGCTGAGTCATACATCATACTAAACTCAAGCGTTTTTCCGTCTTTTTCCCGTATGGTTTTTCCTTTTGGAAGCGTCCAGCCCGCTTCATCCAGTAAAGCCTTCGCTTTGTCCACATCATATTGGAAAGATTTCACCCGGATGCCTGACGTATATGGCATGTTTGTCGGCAAGATGTGATCTGCTACATCCTCTAAGCCAGAGGTCACACCTTCCACCAATGATGTTTTATTGATCGCATACTGAAGGGCGTGACGCACTTTCTCATCTGACAGCTGATCGACTTTTGTGTTCATGACAAGCTGTCTAGTGGCTATGGGCTCTGACATCTTCGTTTCATACTTGCCGCTCGCCTCTAATTGTTTAAAAGCATCAAGGCTAATCGTTCCTTCTCCATAAAGTAAATCTACATCGCCTTTTTCAAATGCCATCACTCTTGTTTCGGCATCTGGAATGACCTTCACTTTGATTTCTTTGACCTTTGGTTTCTCTCCCCAGTAGTGGTCATTTCGTTCAAAAATCGCGTAATCATCTTTTTTGTACGTCTTTAATACCCAAGGACCTGTCCCCACTGGTTTTTCGATTCCTTTTGATGTATCTCCGTTTTTCGGAAAACCTGCTTCGCCTAGGAAACGAACGGGGCGCACAACAGCTAACTCTTGAACAGTTGGATAATAAGGCTCAGTTAATGTGAGTTTAAACGTTTGCTTGTCCACTGCTTCTGTCTTTTTGATTTTCTTTATGACACCTAACCAGCTATGTACTTCTTTGTTTTTTAAAATCGTATCAAAATTCTTTTTCACAATATTCGCATTAAATTTAGATCCATCTGAGAACGTGACATTGTCTCTAAGATGGAACGTATACACCTTGCCATCCTTGGAAACATCCCATGATTTTGCTAATTCAGGTTTAAGCTTTCCATTTTTTTGATAGCTCACCAATGGTTCGTAAATCATGGATTGGGCAAACAATTGTGATGGATTGTATATGTGCGGATTCATTTCGCCAATATCTCTTGGCCATGCCATGGTGATCATATCGGGATGATCCTTGTCTCCACCTGCTCCATTATTTGCTTGAGAACAGCCTACTAGTAAGAAGATCAGTAGGATAGGTAATATTGTATTTATTTTAATTTTCAGAAATTTATTCCAAATAAACATAAGTTGCTCCCCCTAATTGATGCTGATAATCATTTTCATTTTAAGGAGGAAGGACTCTGTTGTCAATATCATATTTGATACGAAATGACAATATACATTCCTTATTATTCCACAAATTAAGGGATTTGTTAAAAAGAGAGGCAGGCTGCTGATGAACGAGCAGCCTATGAGGAGGGTAATGCTTTCTTTTGCAGGGCGTTGTACAGTGTATCAATGACAAGCTCCTGTTCTGCGTCTGTCATGCTTGTACCAGATGGCAGGCAAAGACCTGTCTCAAATAACAACTCAGATGCAGGGACTTCATCGGCTGTTGTATAAAAAGGACAACCATGAAAGAGCGGCTGCTGATGCAGTGGCTTCCATACACGCCTTGCTTCGATCTGCTTTTGTTCTAAAGCATCTATCATCTCTACTGGAGACATCTGTACATGATGATCAATGGTGAATGTGGTCAGCCAGCGGTTTGATGTGGTTTCTTGATATTCTGGCATAAATTGAAGGCCCTCAATATCGGCTAAAGCATCTTGATAACGCTCGAAAATGCGGCGTTTTTGCTGAACACGCTCCTCTAACACTTCCATTTGTGCAATTCCTACACCTGCGAGTAGGTTGCTCATCCGATAGTTATATCCCTCCTCTTGATGTTCATAGTGTAGGGCATGTTCTCTTGCCTGTGACGCGAGAAATCGGCAGCGGTCGATGGCTGCTTCATCATTACTGACAAGCATTCCGCCTCCTGATGTTGTAATGATTTTATTTCCGTTAAAAGAGTACACACCGAACCTGCCCATTGAACCGCTTTTTCTTCCTTTATATATACTGCCTAACGATTCAGCCGCATCTTCAATAATTGGCACATCATATGCCTCACACACCGCTATGATTTCATCCATTTTCGCACTTTGTCCGTATAAATGAACGACAATAACCGCACGAGGTCTTTTCCCAAGTCGTTTTGTTTCAGCGAAGGCTTTCTCTAACGCTAGCGGACACATATTCCATGTCTCTTTTTCTGAATCAATAAAAACAGGCGTCGCTTGTTCATATAAAATAGGATTTGCACTGGCAACAAATGTGAGAGTGGAACAAAAGACCATATCTCCCTTTTGAACGCCAATGAGTTTTAAGGCAAGGTGAATGGCTGCTGTTCCTGAAGACAATGCCGCTCCACTCTTCACGCCTGCATAATCCGCGACCACTTGCTCAAATTCATTTACAAGCGGTCCTAATGGTGCAATCCAATTGCTTTTAAATGCCTCCTCTATTTTCTTCTGTTCTTTTCCACTCATATGAGGAGGAGATAAGTAGATTCGTTTCCTGTCTCTCATGATTTCCCACCTTCTCTTCGATCTTTGATCTCAATTGCAGGAACGCCTACGGCGACTTTCTGATCATGTATATCTCGGGTCACTGCCGCTCCTGCGCCGATCACTGCCCAGCTTCCAATGGTTCTGCCAGGTATGACAGCAGCCCCAGCTCCAATATGAGCACCCTCTCGCACAGAGACACAGCCGGTGAGCACGGCTCCCGGGGATAGGTGCGTAAAGGATTCGAGAAAGCAGTCATGCTCCACGATAGAACCGGTGTTGATAATGGCATGCTCACCAATTACTGCATCTGCTTGCACAACAGCCCTTGCCATCACAACCGTTCCTCGGCCAATCTTTGTTGACGAGCTCACAACTGCCTCTGGATGAATCAGTGTGGCAAATGCCCTCTCTTCAAATGCGAGACGTTCTTTGATCCTCTGTCTGATTTCGTTTTGCCCAATGGCAATCAGCCATTGCATATCAGGTATTTCCTCTCTTACCTTTTGACTCATAGAAATTGGACCATAAAGAGTACCGGTTTGAGTGTCAGCCTCCTCAAATCGATCGTCTAATACAGCACCCAATGAGTAATCAGGATGCAAAAAAATCAACTCCTGAATGACCTTACTGTGTCCGCCAGCCCCTATTAAGCCAATGGGCTGCTCTTTACATATCGGTTCCTTTGAATTTTTCAGCTGTTGCATGATTTGGCTGCTGCACCCCTTCTGTTTTGATGACTTTCAGCAAAGTCATCCATAAGATTTTCATATCGAGCCAAAACGATTGGTGCTCTACATACCAGAGGTCATAGGTGAATTTCTCCTCCCAAGAGAGAGTATTTCTCCCATTCACCTGGGCCCATCCAGTGATACCAGGCTTCACAAGATGACGCTTCGCTTGCTCCTCTGTGTACATTTGTAAATACTCCATTAAAAGCGGTCTTGGTCCAACGAGACTGATTTCCCCTTTGAGTACATTGACAAGCTGCGGCAATTCATCAAGACTGAGCTTACGAATAAAGGCGCCGGTTTTTGTTAATCGAAGATGGTCTGGAAGCAGTACGCCATGTTCATCGCGTTCCTCGGTCATCGTCCGAAATTTATAAAGCATAAACGGCTGTCCGTACAGACCAGGTCGTTCTTGTCGAAACACCACAGGCGCTCCGATTTTCCACCGAATGAGTCCATAGATGAGAAGGAAAAGGGGGCTGCCTGCGATGAGCAGGGTCAAAGCCACAACCACATCTATTATTCTTTTCATCATTGCTTCTCCTTTCCACACTAGCGAGAGACAGAGCGTTCAATAGCAGCTTGTTTCACCTTACGCATGAGCTGTATCCGCTCTTGTTTTGTTCCTGCAAATTGATACAAATAGCCTAAGTAGAGAACGAAACATATTCCGCCAATACAAAATAGCTCCCACCATCTCGTCACATCATACACAGCCTGAATGCCGGCACAGATCCCCCATATAAATAGAGCCCCAAACAGCGGAACGGCTGTATGTTTGTAAAAGATGGTACTTTTCTGTTTCGTGATCTTGGCTGTATACAATGGGAGAAAGACGATATTTTTCATCAATAAAACAACGGCCCCTGCTGATGCAATGCCATATAACCCAAGCTGAAGTAGGTGAGTCAGTCCATAGGCTAACAGGACATTGGAACCGCCTAATATGAGTGTCACAACCGCCGGCACTTTAAATCGGTTAAAGGCAGTCGGTACATAGGTCAGCGGTAAAAACATCAACGTGAAACACAAATAAGCCGCATGAATCATCAGCAGCCATTTTAGCTCCTCAAAGGCTGGTCCAAGCCATAACAGCATGAGCGGACCGGCAAGACCTCCTAACAGAGCCGCGGGGAATGCCACAAATAAACCGCTCCATTTCATGGCATTGGCGGCGTATTGAATGAGCCCCTGCTCGTCTTGATTTGAATATAATTTTGTGATCGTTGGCGCAAACACAACCGCAAGTGTCCCTGCAAGGGTGCGCAATAATAATGGAAATTGTAAAATGGCGGCATACTGTCCAGTCGCTTCTGCCCCAATCAGTAAGTTGGTCATCAATAAATCGATTTGTAAAAACAACAAAATGCCCATTTGTTCAAATGAATGCCACACCCCTGATCGAACCAGCGTGAGACTTGAAGATAAAGAAACGTACCGCCACTTAAACGAAAACCAAGGAATGAGTTTCTTAAAATAATAGAGACCCATTCCCAAAGCGGCGAAACTCCCCATAACGGCTGCAAGCGGAATATGCCAAATGGCTGGTGTCGTCACGGTAAATAACAGCACAATCACAAGCGCCCTGCCAAACATCTGAATGGCCTGTCCAACACTCGATACATATAATTTGTTCGCATAAAACGGTGCCGCCCCAATACCAGACATGACGAAATTGAGCATAAATAAAAGACCCCCTAACACAAAGGCGATCTGTGTATCTTTTGCAAGATGAGCAGGCACATGGAGCCAGTCAACCAACTGCTGAGACATGAATAGACAAAGTAAAAAAAGACAGATGGATAAAAAAAGAGAACTGACAAAATAGGAAGCGAGATAGCGCTGCGCTTGTTCCATCTCTCCTTTATGAGCCGCAACAGAAAAAAAACGCACCACCACAGCACTTAATGAAGCCGTAATGACCGATAAATAATTGATCATATTTTGAGTCAGATGAATCAGACCAAACGCTTCCACTCCAAGTGTATGAACAATGTAAGGCGTTAAACAAACAGACATCAGCATCATCAAGAAAAACGTCATCACATTTGCACTGACATTGTAAAGAAACGCACGGTTCATGGTGATTTCACGCAGTGTTTAAGGGCCTTCATCCAACTTCCTCTCCCTTTTGTCCGCTTGTTTTCATATGCTGATGAATGGCCTTTTTCACCGCTTCCTCCGTTGGTTCCTTCAAAAGGGTCATAAACGGCAAGTGCGCTACCCATTCATATCCTTCCATGACTTTATGATCAAACGACCTGATGACAACACACGGTGTATGTGTGATCGCACAAAAGATCATGCCATGCAGTCGATCCGTCACGACGACTTGTGCCTGTCTCAACTGCGTCCATAACGTGGATAATTCCTCTAAACGAGTCGTTCGATTCACTCGCTTACCAATGGTCGTTGTGATAAAACCAACTTGATCATACGTTTCTTTGATATGCTCCTGCAGTTGTTTTCGTTTCTCTTTCGTGAGATATGCCTCCTTATCCTCACGCAGACAAAACAGCACTCCTTTACGGGTTTGACTCTTTGATGTTTCGTCTAATGTCAGGACCATATCAGGCTGTTTCCACACCTCTTTATTAGGAAAATGCTGCTTCATCCATTGATAGGTGGTTTGATCTCTTGCCATCAAGAGAAGCCTCGGGTGTTGCTGATATGCTTGAATAGCGCGGCGTTCTTCTCTTCTCCCTCTCTTTGTTTCTGTAAAATGAGCAGTAGCGGGTAGCTGAATAACAGGATAGGACTTAAAGGCGTTCATGATAAATTGTCTTGTCCATTCTTCATATCGATATAAATCGCCCATGTTGCCCCCGCCGATAATACAGACAATGTCCTCTGGGTGCCGCGCGTGCTTCAGCGGACGTGCTAGACGATACATCTCCTGCATGTCTACTTCTATGATTTGATAGTCTGGAAAGTGCTTTTGTAGAAAACAGCAGCTGGCATAGGCAATCGCGTGATCACCTAAGTTGTCATGTGCCGGTAGCAGCGTGAGAATGATTTTCTTCTGATGACGCAGCTCTGGCAGTCTTTGGCGGCTCAACCTATATTGAAGTGGATACTTGACCTTTAAGAGCAGCCACTCTGCGGCATGTGCTTTTAATTGCTGCAATGTCACACTCATCACCCCGATTTTCTCGTTTGATATTCAATCCATTTTTGATAGCTTGATGCTGCGGCAGAGAGCGGATACACCCACTGCATCCTAGCAAGGAATAAGATCATTCGCTTTCGCACAGTCAGCTTCGATGGTTCCACTTGTTTCACAGCCTTCTGAAAAGCTTCATGTGTCACCATTTCACGCATATGACCAAGCTTTTTTTGAAAGGAAAGGGAATTTTGGCTCTTCCATTCATTGAGCATACAATGCAGCGTATGATTCACGATAAAAAAATAAAAAGCCTTCTCATATGGTGTCAGCTCATCATGCTCTTTTAAAAACAAACGCTGCGCGTCATAAAACGCCAGTCCATGCTGAAAATACTGCTTTTGATATCGCTGGACAATGGATGACAAATGAACCCGGTAATAATAAAGCGGCTCATGAACAAAGGCAATGACACGTGATAAAGAAAAACAGCGCAGCGTGACATATTGATCTTCAATATTCTCAAGCTCACCTCTCAACGGAAAACGGATATGATGCTTTTTGATAAATGCCCGCCGATACAGCTTATTCCATGAGAATCCCGTGATCTCACCATGTAATAACGATTCTATTAAACTTGTCTTATCGGCTTCCTGCTGAGCTAACAGCGTCGTCGGTATGATCCGTTTTGACTGTTCAAACTGAATCCAATATTCACTGACAACAAGATCGGCACCGGTATTTTCGGCTTCTTGATATAAAGCCTCACAGTATTGAGGAGCGAGAACATCGTCTGAATCAACAAAGGCAAGATACGTTCCTGTTGCTTCTTCTATGCCCCTGTTCCTCACTGCTCCCAGCCCTTGATTGGTTTGGTGAATCACCCGAAATCGCTCATCACGCGCAGCAAACGCTTCAAGGATGTCTCCACTGTGATCGGTAGATCCATCGTTAATGAGGATGACCTCTATATCTGAAAAGCTTTGGTCTGCAATCGATTGAAGACACTGCTCCACATATTGACTAGTGTTATAGACTGCGACCAATAGACTGATAGCTGGCATGACAGCAAGCCCCACCTTTCTTCAAATCTACTTTGTAAAAATCGTTCGGTACGGTAAAACAGAAGAATCAAACGGCATCAGCATGATGCTGTACAAAATATAGCAAACCGCAATTCCGATATACATAAAGAAATTGGTTCGCTGATCAAAAATCCGTGTGAAATAAGGCAGTAAAATGAGCTGATACAGACCAAAGTAAATATGAAATCTTGCATAAATGACATCCTTCGTTGCAAGGATGCCAAACAAAAATCCAAGCAAGCAAAAATTCACAATATAATCACTCTCTGGCGTCAGCTCACGAAGTCGTTTTCGACAAAAGAACGCAAGCAATAACGGTAAAATCAAGACACCAATTTTCGTCACATTCATTCCATTCGTATTCGTTGTCAGCCACTCCTCGTAATGACCATAAGAACTCCCTTGCAGCATCACCACAAACACGGAGACAAAGCGGTCATACAGAGCGGTTAAGCCGAGAAAAATCATGCATAACACAAGCATCATCCAAGACCATGCCTTTGTTCTGACGATGAAATAGACTGGAATCATAATGAGTGCCGAGGAATGAAATAGCGCGCATACAAGCACGAGCGGAAAATACCATTTCCACTGACCTTTGATGACAAACTGGATGGCATAAAAAAGAATCGCTGCCACCATATACTGCCGCATGCCATTAAACGAAGCGTAATAATGAAATGTGCCGAGAAATAGTAGCATACTAAGCTCAAATGGCCGTCCATATCGCACAAGTGTTTTGATAATAAAAAAATAGGTGATGATCCCAACTGTGATATACATGATTTGCGGCTCATGTGATAGTTGATTGAGCATCCATAAGATCAATGTAAAGCCCGGATCAGTGGCGGCCTTGTCTACACCGAATCCGAAAATATGCCAAGGCTTGTCATAGTTGACGGAGAACTCATACATTTGTCCATAGGTTACAAAATCAGTTCCTACTTTGTAGCGTATGCCCGCCACAATACAAAGAAATAAAAATGGAAAAAACACCAGAAGCTTGTTCGGCCGCCAGCCGCTTTGTATGGTATCATCACGTCTGCCATAAAATGCAGCAAAGCTCGACCATAAATAGACCATGATCATGTTCACCAAATAAACCGCCATCTGCCAATCCTTCCTTACAATCCATACACATTCATCACACGGGTGATGTTCTGTTTCACATCAAATCCTCTAAGGCCAAGCTGAGAAATAATCGTCTCCTGAAGAGGAGGGTCTGCATAGTAGGCTTCTAGTATGGCTTTCATCCACTCATGTGCAGAATCTTGCAAGGATTTCCGTTTCACAAGCCCACAACCTAAATCGACTTCCTTTGTGATATGATCTGAAATCACACATGGGAGTCCAGATGCCTGCGCTTCCACTAATACGAGAGGAAGACCTTCAAACAAAGACGGCATCACAAACACATCAAATGCTTTCATATACTGCGGAACCTCTGAGACAACGCCCGTAAACACAATGTCTTCCATTAATCCTGCTTTCACTGCATACGATTCAACCACTGGCCGGAGCGGCCCATCTCCTATGAGAACTAGCTGAAAGGAGACCCCTTGTTTTTTCAGTGTCTGCGCTAATTCGATGAAAAAAACATGGTTTTTCTGCTCATGAAATCGGCCAATATGTCCAATGATCAGTTTTCTCTCGTGAAGATGGAGGTCTTTTTTCATCTTCACCTTCGCTTCTGGCTCCAACTGAAAAAAAAGGTCCAAATCAATCCCATTTGGCAAAATGTCCACTCGTCCATCGTGCATTCTTTTTTGTCCAAATAAAAAGACACCGGCATCTTCACCGCATGCAACGAGCTGCGTAGAAAAGGCAAAGATCAGCTGACGAAATCCTTTGAGCATCAAATGATCAACCCGGCTAGGAGACTGTTTCCAAGCCGTATTATGTGAATGGCAAATGCGTATCTTTACACCTGCTAGTTTCGCAGCAAGGGCAGAAAAGCCCGTTTGAAAATCTGTATGTGCATGCACCGCCTGATAAGGTCCCGTTTGCTTGATCGTCTTCGTCAACGTTTTGACAAACGTCCATGGAGAGGATGCTCCAATACTTGGGACATAAAAAATCCGCCCGCCAAGCTGACGAATTTCCTCATCGTAATTACAGACATCCTCCCGGTGGGTAATGAAATCAAATTGAAGAACATTCCGGTCGATTGCACGATAGATATTCATGATCATCGTTTCTGCTCCGCCTCTGTTCATTCCGCCCACAACATGAAGTACACGCTTTGGCTCACTCATCCCGAATCGTCCTCCTTTTCACCATAGATTTTCCAAGTTTCCGCTGATGATAAAACCTCATGATCTTTGGTGACATACAGGCACGGATGACCGGCTTAAGCGCAAAGAGATAATCAAACGGCGACAATTTTAATTGCTTGCATGCTTGTAACACAAGCCAGGCATTGTCCATTGAATATCGGAATTTCCGGCGCTGAAAGGCCGCTTCATCCTCCCTTACAAGGTATAAGGGCTCTTGCAGATTAAAGCCTTTTCTCCCCGCAGCAAAAAAACGAATCCAAAGATCGATATCTTCCATCCGTCTAGTTGTTTTTACAGAACGATAGCCATTTAAAGACTTGTAGGCAGACGCTCTCATCATAATCGTCCCATGACAAAAAGGCGTTCCTCTTGCTAACACCCTTCGATCAGGCTCTGAGACAAGTGCTCGAACGCCCTTCGCCCCTGACTCATCAAACACCGTCATCGCCGTACCAACCACATCATATTCTGGATGCGCTTCGAGGAAATGAACCTGTTTTTCTAATCGTGTAGACACTGATATATCATCGCCATCCTGTCTTGCAATCAGTTCTCCATTCGCTTCAGTGAGACAACGATTTAAACTGGCGGCAAGTCTTTGATTGTGTTCGTTTTGAATGAGGCGAATTCTATCTGGATCACGCATGGTATAGTGCAGCACTTTTTCATAGGTGCCATCTGTTGATGCATCATCACATATGATGAGCTCCCAGTTTTCATAGGTTTGACGAAGAATCGATTCAATGCTTTCTTCTACTGTCTCTTGGCAATTGTAAACACCCATGATAATCGATACTTTCGGCTGACGCATGCTCACATCACCTTCTCTTTTTGATCCATATACGTTGTGTAAATTTCCTCCATTGCACTTACCGTCTGCTCCTGTGCAAATGCGTGAGCCATAGAACGTCCCGCTTTCCCCATTAGGTGAAGCTGGTCCTTTTTATGATAGAGCTGTTGTAAATAAACGGCTAAACCATTCACATCATGCGGTTTGACTAAAAAGCCGTTCACTCCATGTTTGACGAGCTCACAATGCCCTCTATTTTCTGTTGCAATCACCGGCTTTTCAGCAGACATCGCTTCAAGAAGATTCATCCCAAGTCCTTCTCTCAAGCTGGTTGATACACATACATCGCTCATATGCATCCAATCTTCGATGTGTTTGCAAAATCCCGCAAACTGTACATGTTCCTCAAGATTCAGCTGACAGACCAGCTTTTCATAGGACGACCGACTTGTCCCTTCTCCAGCAAATACAATTTTCACATGTGGTATATTCCGATACACCTGCGCGCAAGCTTTGATGAGCATTCCTTGATTTTTATTGTCATTTAATTCACCAGCACACAGCACGATAAAATCTTGCGTGGTAAAACCATATGCTTTACGAAGGCGGTCTTTTTCTTTGTCATCAACTGGTGCAAATCGCTTCATATCGACACCCATACCGGGAACATAATGCACAGCCGCCTTCTCTTTTGACAGACGATCGGCTCTTTCATAGTCTTCTCCATTAATGGTGATGAGTGCATCCGTATATTGAACGAGCCATCTCTCAACTGGATAATAAAGCAGCCAATTTTGAAGCGGTGCCCCCTTCCAAAAGTGAAACCCATGCGCTGTGTAAAGAACTTTCGTCCCTTTTTTGCGCGTCCCTTTGGCCGCTAGCCTGCCAATGACACTCCCCATCGGTGTGTGACAATGGATGAACTGATAATGCTCTTTTTCTAACAGCTTTTTCAGCTCCACATAAGCAAGCCGGTTGTGCAAATGAAAAGGGGAACGCTGAATCGGAATGGAATGCGCTTGATCCACATACGGTAGCTCCAGCTGGCCATTTGCCGCTGTATGCACTTCCCATCCTTGTTCCTGAAACCATCTGAAATACGGGAGATGGAACGCCTTAAAATGATAATCAACCGTTGCGCAAAACAAGACTTTTTTCTTCATTAGCAAGTGGCTCCTCCTCTCGTTGCATCGGTTCAGGCAATACATCATGCGACTCAATGGCGGCAAACAAGGCCTGTCTTAATTGATCGTCACTCATCATATTAAATTCGTGAATAAAGCGGTTCAGCACATACGGATCTCCATCCAAGGCATGCCCAATATGGATTTTCGGGAAAATTTGCTCCTGTGCTTTTTCATGCTGGTTGAGTAGCTCCTCGTACATTTTCTCTCCGGGACGAATCCCCGTAAATGTGATTGGAATCTGGTCTGTGGTGTAGCCTGAGAGGTGAATGAGGTTTTCTGCGAGGTCGACAATTTTGACTGGCTCCCCCATGTCTAAAACAAAAATCTGCCTTCCTTCTGCTAGTGCACCAGCTTGAATAACAAGCCTTGATGCTTCTGGTATCGTCATAAAATATCTTGTCATGGCTGGGTGCGTGACAGTCACTGGCCCGCCTTTTTCAATTTGTTTTTTAAAGATCGGAATGACACTGCCCCTGCTTCCGAGTACATTCCCAAACCGGACGGCGACAAATTTCGTTTCACTGCTTGCCCCCATTTGCATAATCACCATTTCAGCAAATCGCTTTGTCGCTCCCATCACATTGGCAGGGTTGACCGCTTTGTCAGATGAGATGAGGACAAATGTTTCAACTCTGTGCTCATGTGCAGCTTCTGCCACATTTTTTGTCCCGATGATATTGTTTTTCACCGCTTCTTTCGGGCTGATTTCCATGAGCGGGACATGTTTATGTGCGGCGGCATGATAAATCATATCCGGCTGAAAATGACCAACGATTTCACTCATTTTTTGTTTATCTTGAATATCCGCAATTTGTGGATATAGGCTAATGCTGTCTCCATACAATTCTTTCAGCTCTAGTAAAATAGAATGAATGCTAAATTCTCCATGTCCCACAAGCACAATCGCCCGAGGGGAAAATACACAAATTTGACGACAGATTTCTGACCCGATAGACCCGCCAGCTCCTGTCACCATAATCGTTTTTCCTTTTAGGTGAACGGATAGACGGCTTGTATCTAATTGAATCGGCTCTCTTCCAAGCAAATCCTCTGGCTGTACATCCCGCAATTGATTCAGCGCATGGGTTCCTTTTAAAATCTGTTCCATTTCCGGCATAATCTGTGTTTTGATTCCAGTCGCTACACATTCCTTATATAGTCCTTTTAATGTGTGACTGCTTTTGGATGGAATAGCGATAATGATCTTTTGAATATCCATCATCGCAACAGCCGTTTGAATATGTTCTTTTCCCCCAAGAACAGGCAGCCCCATAATTTCAAGCTTATGCTTTGTTTTGTCATCATCAATGAAAGCGACCGGCTCAATATGTACATCACTCGACTGCTGAAGCTGACGAACAATAATGGTCCCGGCTGATCCAGCGCCAATGATTAGTGCCCGCTCCTTTTCAACTTGAAACCGCTTGGCACCATCATGAAACAGCCTGGATGCCATTCGTGATGCACCGATGAATAACACATGGAAAAGCCAGACAATAAATAAAAAACGAAATGGCCATGTCTGCACAAAAATGTACAGCATCGTCATAGAAAATAAAAATGAACACGCAAAGGTCTTCATTAAAGAAAATAGCTCTCTAACCCCTGTATAAGCCCATACTTGCTTGTACACGTGAAAAATATACGAAAACAAATGGTGCCCGATCAGTAGACTGAGCGAAGAAATGACGAGCATTTCAAATGTATATACGGTTAACGCTGCCTCTTGGACAAATTGAAAGCCAAAAAAGACGGCAACTAAGATGAGATATGAATCTAGTGCCACGATGATTGATAATCTTTGGGCGTAAGTCAACGCTCCTCCCCCTTTTTAAAACATCACTATTCTTACGTAAAATGGGCATCAAACCCGTCCTCACATCCCACTACCGATGACGAGCATCTAAGGCATATGTCATGCCCACAGCAGGATCGAGTGCCTCCGTTGTTAAAGATTAGGAGACATCACCTATCAATCTCTTTAATACATATAGTGCCTTCCCTTTTTCACTTTCTTGCCATTTAGCATCGCCCCAAGCAGTTTCCCTGTCGTACCCTCTAATACTTCTTTTGATTTCTTCACAGCGGCAATCTTCGTTTTACCGCTTAAAACCACAAGAATGCTTCCATCCGTCCGGTTTGCTAATATTTTGGCATCGGCTACAGGCAGAAGCGGTGTGGAATCAACAATCACCATGTCATACTGCTGTTCAATCTCGTAAAATAGCTGCTTCATCACAGAGGAGGAAAGCAGCTCAGCGGGATTTGGCGGAATGGTCCCACTCGGAAGTAGCTCTAAATGCTCAATCGGTGTAGGCAAAATGGCTTCTTCCAAACTGCAATTATTTAATAGCACATTGGTCAATCCGGTGTGCGGGCTTAGATCAAAATATTCATGAATGGCAGGTTTACGTAAATCAGCATCCATGAGCAAAACCCGTTTTTTCTGCTGTGCAAAAACAGCTGCCAAGTTTGCAGCCGTAAATGATTTTCCTTCCTTCGGCAAGGAGGATGTGACCAATATCGACTTCAACCTCGTTTGAATCGACGTGAATTCGATGTTCGTTCGGATCGTTCGGAATTGTTCCGCAATGACAGAGTGAGGATTTAATACAGAAATACAGGATAAATCTCTTTTTTCTCGTTTTTTCCTCTTAAAAATCAATGTTCTGTCCTCCCGTTATGACGGACTGCTTGTCTTTTTTTGCCCTCCTGTCTGCCTGCATCTGATAGACACTGCCGAGCGATGGCAATCCGATCTCTTCTCTTATTTGATGTGTTCGTTTCACCGTATCATCGAGTAAATTCATTAAGAAAATGAGTGTCATTCCCCCTAATACAGAGGCGCCTAGTGCCAGAACGATGTGAACGAATTTACGTGAGTTCATTAGTATCGTGTTGGACAGCTTGGCTTCAGACAAAACATTAATGCGATCCATATTCATGGTTTTTTTGATTTCTTCTTGCAGCACCTCTGTGGCTGTATTCGCAATGGCTACTGCCTTCGCTCGGTCCTCATCTTGTACAGAAATATTTATGACCTCTGACTCATTTTCTGTACTTGTGGCAATTTTGTGTTTTAATCCTTCCGCCGATTCTGTAAGATTGAGTGTTTCTTTTACTTTTTCAATAACGATTGGACTTTTTAATAGGACTTGAAAGGTACGTGTATATTGAAGGTTCATCTGAATATCGTTTAAATTCGCTTGTGCATCACTGCTTCGTTTATGAACAAGAATTTGAGTGGTTGCCTGATATACAGGAGTCGAGACATAGAACTGATAGTAGGCTGAAATGCCCGTTACGATCAGGACAATCAGGATCAGAAGGGCCATTTTCTCTTTTATGACAGAAAACAGCTGCTTAAAACCTATATTCTCATTCATAGATACCTCCCGATTTCATCATAAAAAGGTTATATATGGTTTCTTTTTGTTAATGATTGGATTATAAAAGATAATACCCGCAAAGAAAAATGTCATAATAGGTCTTATAGTTCTTTTTAAAGAACGAAATCGTTCGTTTTCTTTTGTTTACTTCCTGTTTCTTACGTTTTTGAATTTTATAAAGAACAATTTATTTCTTATAATGAACGAAAAGGTCGCAGAACGATTCGCCGGGGAGAAGGGAGATCATATATCGAATGATAGGAAAGGTGATACGCATTTACCGAAAGAGGAAAGGATACTCAATCCAGCAGCTGGCTGAAGATGCCCATGTCTCTAAATCGTATTTGAGTAAAATTGAGCGTGGTGTCCATCGTAATCCATCTGTCCAGTTTTTAAAAAAGGTATCCTCATCACTAGACATTGATTTACAAGAGCTGTTTGATGCAGAAACGATGATGTTTCATTACGCTGAGGGCGGTGAACAGGAGTGGCGGGATCATATCGTTCATGCCGTCCAATCCGGCATGCCTAAAGAAGAACTGTATCAGCTGCTCCAAACCTACAGAAAGGAGCAGGAAGGAAAGACGTTACATGTCCATCATAGAAAGCTGACCGACTCAAATATGTCAGAATGGAAGCGTCTCATGAGTGAAGCAAAGGCCATTGGCTTAACCATCGAGGAAGTGAAAGCGTTTCTTACCAATATGGGAGAACACCGGGCGTAAGCCACTGAGATCAAACCAATTTGCGGGGAGAGGCGCTTGTCGCTTCGATGAAATAGAGCCTTTTTGCATGAAAAGGCTCTGTTTTCTGTTATTCTTCTTTTTTGGTTCGTGCTTTTTTCGTAATATCATTGTTCTTCCAATAGGCCCATAGTGATGTGATGCCAAGAAAGGCTAACGTAATGAATTGCTGCACACCTTCTTCATCAATTGGAATTGGGCTTTTTCCTGCAGCAGTGAGAGCGCTGTTCACAAGTGCCAATAAAAGCAGCACAAGCCTCGCAATAGTGCCTGCACTAATTTTTTGAACCTTCAACTATAACCCCTCCCCTTATCCTTTCATACGGGCGATACTGCTCGTTCCCTCTCATATGTATGCAAAAAGCGAATGAATAGAAGAACGAATCAAAAAAAGAGACATCATTCCTAGATGCGGAATGATGCCTTGATTTATGTGCTGTTTATTTAGAGAACATCTTTTTTGCTTCATCCATTGCCATTTTGTTGCCTAGAGCTGAATAATCTAACCATGGCTGATCGGCAATCGGATACACTTGGTTTTTCTTCACGGCTTTTAGGCCTTTCCAAATCGGCGTCTGCTCTAACTGTTTGAATGCCTGTTGCGCCTTATCATCACGGTTCACGACGACAAAAATAGCATCTGCATCAAAGTCAGGAAGCACTTCTTGAGAAATGACCTCAAATGGACGTTTGCTGTCCAGTTTTTTCACACCATCTACAGGTGTCAGTCCTAAATCATCGTATAAAATTGGCCCCATCGGACGTTTCATACTAAATACTCGAAGCTCTTTTGCTGTTACACGAATCGCCATCACTTTTCCATTTCCAATCTTTTTCTGGATGAGTGATTTGACTTCTTTTGCTTCTTGATTGTAGTCCTTAATATATTGATCGGCTTCTTTTTCTTTATTGACGAGCTTGCCGATTTTTTTCAAATGATCACGCCATGTGCCATCATTTAAATTAAACACTTCGGTTTTGGCGATTTTCTTGTATTTTGATAAGTCTTGTCCAGCCAGTTCTTCATCGACGTAAATGACATCTGGTTTTAAAGCAAGCAATGACTCCATATCAGGATCTGCTGCGATGCCCAGCTTTTTCGTTTGGCTAAGCTGCTTTTTCGCATGTGGAAGGAAATCTTTTAAGTCTCCCCCTACAACAGAGCCAGCAGGTTTTATCCCGAGTGCTAATAAGTCATTTGTTAAATGAATCGACAAGGACGCAATCTTAGGTGTTCCGTTTTCATCTTGATTTGTTGTCTTCTTTGTTTCCTGTTGACCACAAGCGGCCAGAATCAAGAAACAGAGCGTTAAACCAAACACAAGTACTTTTTTCATGATGAGTTCCTCTTTCTTATTTTGTTTTTGTTAGTAAATAGAGAAAATAAGGTGCTCCGATAAAAGCCACAACCACACCCGCTGGGATGGCATTTGGGGCAAATATGGAACGTCCGAGTGTATCAGCACTGACCAAAATCAACAATCCAAGCAAGGCGCTCACTGGTAAAAAATATTGGTGCAGTGAGCCGACAAGACGCCTCGCCAAATGAGGTGCAACAAGGCCAATAAAACCAATTCCGCCTGTCATCGATACACTTGCACTTGCTAGACCAACAGCTAAGGTGAGAAGAAAAAGTCGTTTGCGCTCTACACGTACTCCGACACTTGAGGCGACGGCATCACCTAATGTTAACGCATTGAGTGTGCTGGACTGCATGAGCGTAAGCGGGACAAGACATACGATCCAAGGTAGGAGCGCAAGCACATGAATCCAGTCTCTTCCCCATACATTTCCCACAAGCCACCTTGAAGCGAAGGTGTATGTATCTTCATCCAGTTTCAATGACAAATATAACGTCAATGCACTAAACCCCGCAGCTACGGCAATTCCAACAAGGATCAGCCGGATAGGCACAAGCCCTTCATGCCTGTCGTACGCAAGAAGAACGATGACTACCGCCGCAAGTAGGCCTCCACCAAATGTAAAGAGCGGAATGAGTAAAGATGGATTTCCTTCTAGTACGTGAAAATACGTCACAAAGATGATTAAGCCGAATGCGGCTCCTGCATTCAGACCGATAATCCCAGGATCGGCCAGTGGATTGCGGGATAAACTCTGCAAAATGCCACCTGCGATGCCTAGACCTATTCCAGCTAGTATCGTCACGACGATTCGAGGCAGACGATAATCAAACAGCACCGTCTCACTTTGGAAATCTCCAAAGCCAAATAACGTTTTGACGACAACGAGAGGACTGAGTTTCAGCGTGCCGGTATTTAAACTATACAGCACGACAGCCGCACTCAGACAAAGCAAAACGGCTGTCACGACAAAAGCACGCCGTTTCTCTTTCATGACAGGTTCCTCCCTTCTTTTCTGGCAATATATAAGAAGAAAGGAACACCAACAAGTGCCACCATGACGCCAATGGCAAGCTCTCTTGGCGGATTTACTGTCCGGCTGGCAAGATCAGCGAAGACGAGAAGCATTGCGCCTAAAATCGCTGACATCGGAATGACGAAACGATAATTGACCCCAACCAGCTTTCGTGCAATATGCGGAATGACAAGCCCGACAAACCCAATAGACCCAACCGCCGATACAGAAACGCCTGCCAGCAGAACCGCAGCTGCCATACCTAGTATTCGCACTTGCCGGGTTTTCACCCCTAAATTCGCAGCTACATCTTCACCAAGTGATAATAACGAGAGGGATCGTCCTAATAACATCGCCCAACCGATGACAATGAGAATGACTGGAGCAAGGATCATCAGCTGCGGCCATTTGACACCTGCCACACCCCCTGCATACCAAAAAGCCAGATCCTGACTGAGATCAAAGTAAATGGCGATACCTGAGCTTAGCGCATGCAGCAATGCGGCAACAACAGCTCCAGCTACAGTGAGCCGAAGTGGGGTCAGCACGCCGCCAGCCGCCCCAATGGCAAAGATCAGCAGTGTACTGAGAACGGCACCAAAAAAAGAAAATAATATCAATGCCGAATAAGGCATTCCTGGAAAAAAAGCAAAACAGAGAGCGACTACAAACATCGCACCGCCGTTAATGCCTAATATCCCCGCATCTGCCAGCGGATTTCTTGTAATGCCTTGCATGAGCGCACCTGCCACAGCAAACGCAGCTCCAACAAGCGCAGCTCCTAACACACGAGGAAGCCTTAATTCATGAATGATCTGCTGCTCTGTCACATGAGACTGATAGTCAAACACAGCTGTCCAGACCGTTTGCAAAGACAATGACTTTGCACCGTATGAAACAGCCAAAAACATAGCTGCCAATAAACCAATGACAGCGAGAAAAAACAATAAAAAGAACAAAATAGATGATGATCGTTTTTGTTGAGATGTTCGCTTATCCGGCAAAATCGGTGTCATCCTTTTCTTCATTAAAAGTCAGTTTGAAAATGAGAATCATAATCATCAAAATTATAGCCGTCAGCCTCTGAAAAATCAATGTACGGCTCATTTTTTTAATTATTGAAGGTATTGGTAGACGGCAAATAAGAGAATTCTTTCCTTCTGCTTTTTCTCGTTCTGAAAGACCTATCAATTTTTACAGTATTTTAATAGGAAAATAGTTGACATTCCGCATGAAAATCCCCTAAAATTACAAAAGTAAGTCAATTGTTATAAAAATATTACAAACAGATGTCAAAGGAATAAAGAATGACCCGTCATGAGAGGAGAATTGAAAGTTGTGTCAGTAAAGGGAAAATGGAGTATCATCCTATTTGCGCTTGCCATCGTCATTGGAGCAGTTGCATTCTTTCAAAATCAGCAAGCAAGCGGTACAGAGAAGAAAAATGTGAAGCAGGATACGAATTATAAAAATGTTGAAATTGTCACTCTTGTAAATGACGGGAAGTTTATGAGATATGCGGTGAACTATCCACTTTTTCATCAAAAAAAGCTAGATGACAAGATTCAAAGCTATGCGAATTCAGCATTAGAGCATTTCAAAAAGACATTTAGTGAAGCAAAGGACATTGATGAAAACAAACGGTTTGAACTGAATATTGACTATGACATGGTGCACTATGCAAAACAATCTGCGGCCATTTATTTTACGACCTACACGTATACAGGTCAGCAAAATGGGACCACTCATCACGTCACAATCAATTTCGATTTTCAGAAAAAAGACTTTCTTGACACAAAAGATTTATTTCAACCAAAAAAGGACTATTTGAAAAAATTATCCTATATTACATACACGGAGCTTAAAAAAGATAAAACCTTGTCTAAGGATCTATCACTCCTTCAAAAAGGAACAGCCCCTACTGATCAAAACTTCAGTCAATTCGCCTTAAAAGAGAAATATATAGAGTTCTATTTCCCAGCTTCTCAAGTAGCCGCAAAGGACTTAGGTCCGCAAACGCTGGCGATCAAAAAGACGTTGCTAAAAGATATCTTGAAGCCGGAATATATGAATAAGACCAAAAATCAGAATGAAATCAAAGAACCGAATCCAAAAAGAAAAGCCGTCAAGCTGCCGCAAAAGCCAAAGCTTGATCCGAATAAAAAAGCCATCGCACTCACATTTGATGATGGTCCAAACCCAGCCACAACTTCAACCATTTTAGCAGCGCTGAAGGAAAATAAAGGACACGCCACCTTTTTTGTATTAGGAAGCAGGGTTCAGTATTATCCTGGGATGCTTGCCGACATTTTAAAGGGCGGAAATGAGATCGGAAACCATTCATATAACCATCCTTTATTAACGAGACTCCCTCTAAAAGAAGCGGTCAAACAAGTAAAAGACACGCAGAAGCTGATTGAAAAGGCCAGCGGTTATACTCCTACGCACTTTAGACCGCCATATGGAGGAACAAATTCCGACATCAATCAAGCGGTGGGCATGAACGTTTCATTGTGGGATGTCGATCCTGAAGACTGGAAAATTCGCAACAGCCAGCAGATCACAAACCATGTTCTCTCACATGCAGCAGATGGCAAAACCGTACTCATGCACGATATTTATGACAGCTCTGCTCGAGCAGCAGTGAAGATCATACATGAACTCACCAAACAAGGCTACCAGCTTGTCACAGTCAGCGAACTTGAACAATTGAAAAAAGAACGAAACGAACAGACCCCTGTGCAGTAAACACAGGGGCTTTTTTTTATGACTCTAACAACTTCTTTCTTTTTAACAATGCTTGAAACGTCTCTTCAAGCTCATGAGAAGGCTCGATGCTTAAACGACTGAGCACTTCAGACAGCTGCATATCAATCAGCAGGAGCTCTTCTTCTTTCTTTGTAGCAGCTGGCTTTTCTTCCTTTTGTTTATATTCTTCATAGGTGCCATCAAAGCGTTCAATGGTACCCTCGTGCACATGAAGAATACGAGTAGCCACCTGCTCAATGAGCCTCCTGTCGTGGGAGACAAACACAACTGTGCCCGGGTAATCTTTTAAAAGTCCTTCAAGCGCTTCTACTGCCGCAAGGTCTAAAAAGTTCGTCGGTTCATCAAGCATCAGAACATTGGCATCACTGACGAGCAACTTTGCAAGCATCGTCTTCACTCGTTCCCCGCCGCTTAATACGTTCGTCAGCTTATACACATCGTCTCCCCGAAACCCAAGTCTCGCTAAAACGGTGCGAACGATCGTCTCATCTTGAATCGCCTGTTCCAGTGCATTTTGTAAGATCGATTCATCTAGATTCAGTCCTGAAAGATCTTGGCTGAAATAGCCAATCTTCACGGCTTCTGAACGAAAAATCCCGGGATGTCCGTTTACAAGCATTCGGAGAAATGTCGTTTTACCACTCCCATTCTTCCCAATGATCGCGACTTTGTCTCCGCCTCTCACTTCAACATTCGCCTTTTTCCAAAGGACTTTATCTCCTGCCATGCCATCTACATGTTCGACACGAAAAATGGAGCGGCTTGCCACTTCCTTCATGGTGTGCTGCGTCATTTGAAGAGGCTGGACTTCCTTTACCTTCTCCACCTTTTCTAATTTCTCCATTCTTGTTTCAATAGATTTGGCTGTTTTTTGAAGCTTTTTTTGCTTGTTTGCATAATAAGGCTTTGCAATTTTAGGCCCCGAGGATTTCAGCTTTGGAGATGGCTTTGTCGCTTTGTCGGCTTTTTTCATTTTCTTTTGCAGTGCATGTTCTAACTGTTTTTTCTTTTGGGTATACACCTCGTACGCCTCCACGTGCTGGCGATGTTCGAGTTCTTTTTGCCGGGCAAAATCGCTGTAGTTGCCTTTGTATGGTTTGAGCTTCCCATCTTCCAATTCCCAAATGTCTGTACATAACGCATCTAAAAAAGCACGGTCATGCGAGACGACAATCAGAGCACCTTGATGATGACGAAGCTTTTCTTCTAGCCACTCAATATGCTCCGTATCTAAATGAGTCGTGGGTTCATCGGCTAATAAAAGGGCAGAAGGCCGGCTTAAAGCTCTTTCAATATAAGCTTGTGTCATCTCTCCGCCACTTTGTCTGCCATCTCCTGTCTTTAGTTGAGGAAGCAGCGTACAAGTTGTAGTGTGTGCAAATGTGCCGCTGTCTGGTTTTTCCCTCCCCGCTAGTACATGGAGCAATGTCGTTTTCCCACTGCCATTTGTCCCTACAAGGCCGATTCGGTCCCCTTGATGAATGGCAAGCTCCTCTATATCAAATAACAAACGATCCTTTCGAAATACTTTTAATTGGTGGGCTCTCAGTAACATCCAACCCTCTCCTTTCGTATCAGGAGACATGAAAAAGCCTCCCATTCTCAGAATAGGAGGCAAAATGGTGTACAAAAATAAGCGTATCGATACAGAATGACATGCGGTTCAACAAATGAGCACACATACCCCCCGTATCCATCACTTCAATCTTTGATTCCCAAGCTGTACCATCCTATTCCGAAGCTAAAAAATGAAAACGCAGCAAACATAGCAACACATATCGTTTGCTCACTGCCTTCGTTCTTTCATTTTGCTTACAGGTCATAGGATTAGTACTTCATTGCATTGGGTCACCCTTCCGTCGTTTATTACGTATACGATAAAAGATTGGTTATTTTTTGTCAAGCTGAAAAGGCATGAGTGAATCTATTAGCTTGAGCGTAAATGGATGAGTCGATTCTAACAGCTGGTCACTTTTACATTCTTCCACAAGTCTTCCCTCATGTAAAAATAGAAGTCGATCACATAAAAAAACGGCTGCCTCTAGATCATGGGTAATCATAAGAATGGTCATATCTAACTCTTGCTTTAATGTTTCAAGAAGCTCCAATATTTGAACTTGGACAGAAACGTCAAGTGAGCTAAGGACTTCATCTAAGATGAGAATGGCTGGATTCGTCGATATGGCTCTTGCTATGCATACACGCTGGAGCTGACCGCCGCTTAGTTGGTGAGCATATTGATTTAGCAAAGACGATGGAAGTCTTACTTGTTCAAGCAGGGACAACACTTTTTGGTTCACATCCATGTTTCGCTTTATTATTTGCATGGGTTCTGCTATGATCTCTTTCACTGTAAAGGAAGGATGGACAGAAGATAGATAATCCTGAAAAACAACACTCATTTTCCCCCGGTTCATCTTACGCCATGTATGAGCTGGCCATCCATCTATCTTTATCTCTCCGCCGTCTAATGTTTCTAAACCAAGCAGCGTACGTACTATTGTACTTTTACCACTGCCGCTCTCACCGACTAACCCGACACATTCACCCTCTCCAATCTGAAATGAAACCTGAGCTATGCGTGCTATGGATTCCTCTTTATGAAAAAAGCGCCCTTTATCTTCTCCATGTTTAAGTAGTTGATTTGCTGTGATCAGCATGGGAATGCCCTCACTCTCTTCTGCTGCCTGAGTGCTTCAAGGGGGGCCGATAACCGAAGCCTCGTTTCTAGTAAATGCCTCGTTTGAGGATGCTCAGGTGATGTGAATATCTCTTTTGCATGACGATGCTCAAGCAGCTTCCCTTGGTGCATCACCAACATTTCATCAGCGATTGCCTGAACGACACCTAAATCATGCGAAATGATGATCAAGGCAGCTCCTGTTTCTTCTTTCAGCGTCTGTAATTGCGTGATGACTTCACGCCGGTTATATGCATCTAATGATGCTGTAGGCTCATCGGCAATGATCACGTCAGGAGAAAGCATGATCGTAATGGCAATCATGACACGTTGAAGCATCCCTCCCGACAGCTCATGAGGATATTTTTTCATTAACATATGCGGATTGTTTAAATGGACACGTTCTAGCCCAGTGATCGCATGTGCTGTTCCTTCTTTGCCACGTAAGCCCAAATGCCGCTGGAATGTTTCAAGTATTTGATGACCAATTGTTTCAATTGGATTGAACGCATTCATGACATCTTGTGAAATGAAGCCAATTCGCTTTCCTCTCCAACGCTGTGCAGCCTGACTTGTCAATTTTTCACCGTCAAACAAAATGGTCCCAATCATCTCTAGCGAAGGAGGGATGAGGCCAATTAATGCTTTTGCCACGGTTGATTTTCCGCTTCCACTTTCTCCAATAACGCCTAAACAACGTTGTCTATGTAATGCAAACGTGATATTTGCCACTAAATCCTTTTGTTGAATCGGATCATGTACGGACAGGTTTTTTATCTCGATGAAAGGCAAACCGTCTCCCCCTTTTTTTGTTGCTAAGATGCATGGCAGGGTTCATGACCTGCTGAAGACTGTCTCCCAAAAAATTCAGTGCCATGACCACAAATAAGATCGCAAGTCCAGGCGGAAGCATATGAACCGGGTGCGTCACCATGACATTCTTCGCCTCGTTGAGCATCATGCCCCATTCCGGTGTAGGTGCACTCACACCTAATCCAAGAAAAGACAAAGCAGAAATATTTAAAATAACCCAGCCTGCGTCAAGTGTAGCAAAGACAGCTATCTCTCCTGAGATGCGAGGAAATAGATGTTTTCGAAGGATATAAAAAGGTGAACCCCCAGATACTTTCACAAACTGAACAGATGGTTCATTCGTATATTGCAGGACTGACGAACGAATCATCCTTGTATACCAAGCCCATTTTGCAAGGACATTGGCTAAAATAATATTGAAAAGCCCAGGTCCCATAATGCCCACAACGGCCAAAATCATCACCTCTGCTGGAAATGACAGCATGACATCACATATTCTCATTAGAGCTCCATCAACTTTCCCTCTAAAAAAGCCAGCCATGAGTCCAAGTATCGTGCCAATGAGCATCGTGATACACATTGTCAGCACGGCAGCAAGCATCGTTGTCCGAATACCATATAAGAGCCGCGACAATACGCATCTCCCCAGCTGATCGGTTCCAAGGGGATATGTTAGACTCACACCAGCATATTTTTGAAGAATGTTCGTGTCAGTTGGGTCATGCGGCGCTAGAAACGGTGCAAACAGCCCAGCTAATGTGACAAGTACCAAAAGCCAGATAGACAGAATAGCCATTCGATCTTTTCTTAATTGATTCCATACGATCAAATTTTTTAGACCTCCTTTCTTAACTGCGGGTTCATGATCATTTGTATGACATCAGCAACGAGGTTGCACACAACGAACAGGCATCCCATCACAAACAAATAGGCTTGAATAATAGGGAAATCGGCGTGAAAAATAGCTGTTACACACAAACGGCCAACCCCTGGCCAAGCAAAGAGATTTTCAATAATGACGGTTCCTGCAATGAGCTTTGGTATTGACATACCGAGTGCTGTTACCGCTAGTTGAAGGGCATGTCTCATCACCTTCAATTGAATGGTTCGTTCCTTTAAACCACGAGCTCTTGCATAAAAAACAAAGGGCTCGTGCTGAAACTTTAGAATTTGATTTCGAATGAGTCTCACATAGGTCGATAAGTAGCCAAGTGATAAAGTCATCGCTGGCAAAAGAATCGATTTAAATCCTTCCATTCCACTCGTGTTGACCCAGTTAAATTTGACTGAAAAAAGCCAGATAAACAAAATGCCCAACCAAAAACTAGGCATGGAAGCTGCAATAAACACAAATGCTCTCACGATTCGATCCAACCATGTATGTGCCGCATATGCACACACCATTCCGAACAACAAACTCAGCACAATAATAAACAAAAGGGACATCCCTGCAAGCTGTAAAGTCGCAGGAAGTGCCTCCAAGATCAGATCAAGAACTGGCTCCCGCGTGACATAGCTGCTGCCAAAATCACCTGTTAATCCATCTTTAAGCCATGTGGCATATCGTAAGAAAAATGGTTGATCTAAGCCTAGCTCTTGACGCATGGATTCAACCATTTCTTCAGTTGGGGTTACTTGGTTCACACGTAAAGCGACCTCAGCTGGATCACTTGAACGCATCGCAAGCAGCACAAACGCAAAGAAGGTAATGAATACAATGAGTGGTAAAAGAAACAATAATCTTTTTATGATATAGCGTGTCATGTCTCCGCCTCCGGTTATGACGAAAAATACATTCGGTCAAAAGGAATTTCATACTGAGATACATGAAAACCTACACCTTTGAGGCGCTTATTATAAACAGCCTTTGTCACAGAATACGAGATAGGAATATAGACATTTTCATCATGAATATAAGTCAAAATATCTTGGTACATTTGTTTTCGTTTTTGCTCATCCGGCTCCACCAATACTTTCGTAATGGTCTCATCCAGCCACTTTTTCTTTTTCAATCCTAATTGAGCTTGGTAATCAGCATGGGATGCAACACGGAATGAAGAGACGTATGTTTGAGGGTCATAAGGAAGTCCCCACGATAGAGAGTACATAAGATCAAACTTTCCTGTTTTTTGACGATCTAAAAATGCCTGTTTTTCTTCACCTCTAATATCCAGCTTGATTCCAACCTGCTTGAAATCCTGTTGTATCGATTCACTAATCGTTCTTTCACCTGCATTATCCGAATTGTAATAAATGGTCACGCTAAGCGGCTTGTCTTTTTGATAGCGATAGCCGTCTTCTTTTAACTTCCAGCCTGCCTCATCTAATAATGCCTCTGCTTTCTTTTTTTGATAGGTTTTCTGTTTAAGCGGAATGTCCGCGTAAGGGACAGACGGAGCAAGCAGTGTATGTGCCACCTGTTCAGTTCCATTTAAAATCCCTTCTGTAATCATCTCTTTTTGAATGGCATATTGAAATGCTTCTCTTACTTTTGGATCTTGTGTTATTGGTTGATTGGAGTTGATTACAATAGATCTTGAACCAACAGGAGGACTCACAGTCACACCATATTGACCAGCTTCTTTTAAAGCCTGAAATGAATCTCCATCAATCATGTCACCATCTGCTCCAAATAAGAGATCAACCTCCCCTTTTTGAAGAGCGAGTAAAATGGTTTGATGATCCGGCATGACCTTCCATTTCACCGTTGAAATCTTTGGTTTCTTTCCCCAATAGTGATGATTCACTTCAAAAATGGCATATTGATTTTTCTTATGTTCCTTTAACACATAAGGACCTGTACCTGCATAACCTTTGACGCCTTTTGATGTGGTGCCATCAATAAAGCTTTTGGGAGAAATAAAACGGAATGGACGTGTTAAACCAAGTTCTTCTAATGTTGGATAATAGGGCTCCTTCAATGTGAGAACAAAAGTATGTTCATCTACAGCCTTTGTGGATTTAATTTCTGACACGAGATTAAGCCAAGCATTTTTTTCAAGATTTTTGACAACTGCATCCATATTCATTTTGACAGCCTTCGCATTAAATGGCTCACCATCTGAAAAAGTCACGTTTTCTCGAAGATGAAATGTATAGGTTTTTCCATCTTTAGAAATATCCCAGCTTTGGGCCAGGGCTGGTTGAATGCCTTTTTCCGTATTCACAACAAGCGATTCAAACACCATATTTTGAGCGGCCATCTCCCCGCCATATAGATGGGGATTAATGTCTCTTATATCTTTTGTACTTGCATACACCAGTTCATCATCTTCTCTTCCACTTAAACTGGAAGAGGTCTTATTTTCAGAACAAGATGCCAATAGAAAACAAGCCATGACTGAAAACAGCATCAAGGTATATGTCACAAAGGACTGCTTTTTCTCGTCCTTTTTCTTTATGTAAACAGGTTGATGATTCATATGTACTTCCCCCAAATGTTCATTTTATCGTAATCATTACGATTATTAATCGAAATGATTACGAATTGAATGTTAGCATATAGATCTGGGAAATACAATGTCTTTTTTCACCGAAAAAACAGACTCATGATTGAGTCTGTTTCGCTTGCATAAACTGATCAATGACACGTAATGCTTTTTCTGTTCCACCTGCTGTTTGGAAACTTTCTTCAATCTTTTCAATCCCAGCACGGTATGTGTCACTTCCGAGTACACTCTCTACAGTATCTCTCAACTGCCTTGCTGTCAGCTGGTCTTTATCGAGTGCACGAGCAGCAGAGAGATCCGTCAGTCTTTTTGCCACCATCGGCTGATCTTTGTCAACCGGGATGACAACCATTGGAACATGATAATGAATACCTTCATTGACACTGTTCATCCCGCCGTGGGTCACAAACACATCTGTCAGTTCAAGGACTTCAAGCTGCGGCACATAAGGCTCGATGAGAAAATGAGATGGCGCTTCTTTTAGGAGAGACATGTCGATTTTTTCACCAGTTGCGAGAATCACTTTTCCATCAAAGTCGGCAAAGGCATCAATACACATATTAAAGAATGCTTCAGTATCTCCAAGAACCGTTCCCATTGAAATAAAGACAACCTTCTCCCGCTCAAGCGCTTCTAATGGGAAATCGTGCTGGTCAGCACGTTTTAGAAAACTCGGTCCAATGAAAACAAACGAATCATCCAATGCATCAACAGACGGCTGAAAATATTCACTTGTATACACCATATTCAGTTCGCCGCGGTTTTTCATGAATTGCATCAAATGCTTGGGCTGAACGCCAAAACGTTCATGTATTTCTTCTAACAGATGAGCCGCCTTCTCATCTTTTCTGTATAGAGGTGTATCAAAATGCGCCTCCTGCAGCACAAAAGAAGGATTCGAACCGATGCCTGGAATCTGTAAGTAATCCCGCACAAGCTCACCTGCTCCAAACATATCAAAATAGACCAAATCAAATGAATGCTGTTGAGAAAGAGTTTCCACCACTTCTAAAATGGCTAATGACGTTTGTAGCATGGCATGAAAAAATGGCTGCATGGACTCCAAATCGTCTTCCTCCACACTTAATGTCCGAATATAATCTGGATGTATATGTATGTGAGCGCCTAAGCGTTTGATCCGTTTTTGATAATGTTCAGTTGTGACCACATGCACTTCATCACCTCGATCAACAAATGCTCTAATCATCCCTAACATTGGGTTCACATGTCCTTCAGCTGGGAACGTAATCATTAAAACCTTCGCCACAAGAATCCTCTCCTTATTGTCAATTCCCTTCCATGTTAATCTTATACAGTGATCAGGCTCAACAAATACGCCTGAAAAGGGCAGAAATGAGTCTTATGGCTAGTATTTTAAGAGGATAGCAGAAAAAAAGACAAAGCCTCCTTTTTAAGTGCTTTGTCTTTTTTCTATTAATTTTTGAGCAGCATTTGTTTAAACGCAGTAGACTGTTTTTCAATTGAGATTGGATCAGCATAGATAAATTCTTTGATTGAATAGGATAAAACATGTCCTTGTTTCACTGCTTTATTCTTCTTCCATACACCGCTACCTGTGATATCAGAATTCGGTGCTTTTCCATCCTTTGTTGGTACAAGTAAATAGTCACCTGTATACTCATTCATCTCTTCTAATGAAATACCGAGATACCCTTCTTTTGGTAGAGCTTTCTCTGCTTTTTCAGGCAAACTGAATCCATACCCTTGATAGATAACCTCTCCTCCACGACCAAAGTCTGTACCAAATAAGTACACCTGCTTAGGCTGCACATCCATAATGGAGAACGTCTTGTCTTCACCAATTTTTGCTTTGACCTCTTTGCCGTCTTTTTTCAGCTGCTCGTCCATTTCTTGTATTTGTTTTTTGGCTAACGATTCTTTTCCAAGAATCTTTCCGATTTCAATATGCATCTCTTTAAAGCTATGCTCACTTGTTGTGAAAGTGATTGTTTTTGCGATCTTTTTATATTTTTCAACTTGATCATTTTGTGAATACGCAATAATGAGATCAGGTTTCAGTTTGGCGATTGCTTCCACATTTTCTATCGGCACCCTCTTCACACCTGTTTCATCTAAAAAGGATGATTTAGGATAAACATCTGTCATGCCAACAGGTGTCACACCTAACTTTTTAAAATTTCCAAGCTGTGCTGTTAACACAACAATTCGTTTCGGTTTGTCAGGAATGGTGATCTTTTCACCCGTTTCAGTTGTATATGTACGAGTATTTGATTCTTGTTCTTTATTGTCTTTCTGCCCGCAAGCCACCAACAATACTGCCAGCAGACTCATAAGCCAAATCATTTTTTTCACTTACGAAAACCACCTTTAATTGAGAATGATTATTAATCATAGCATAAATAGTGTGGTGTAAATGACAGCTAAAAAACACTTTCTATAGATAGTTTTCATCATGCATTCAGATTTCAGAGAATTGAATAGAACATCTTTAAAAGAATTTCTCCGTAATATCTTGAAAATTTGATAGATATCTCCTTTTTTACTGTATAATTAGTTCTAGTCTTAAAGGAAGGTGACTAAACCTTGATTTTCAAAAGAAGTAAGCAAACCAAAAATACAATCGCTAACGCTGACAAAATAGTAGAAAATTATTTATATGTACACTCCGCTTGGCCTGCTGTAAATGTAACTGAAATCACTTGGGAAGAGAATCCTTATCAAAATGTGACTTGGTGTTTTTATTTACATAGTTTGGATATTGTAGCATATTTAATGCACGCATATGAACTAGATTCCGACTTGAAATATCTTAAAAAAGCAAAAGAGATCATTCATAGTTGGATAGTAAAAAACCCTTCTAAAGAACAACAAGCAAGTGTCTATGCTTGGAAGGATCACAGTGTGGCTAATAGAATTGTGAATATCATTCATTTTTGGGATAACTACAAAGACTCACCTATCTATGAAGAGACCTTTACTGAAGTAATCACACAAACATTAATAAAACACGGCAATTATCTTGAAGATGATAAGAACCATACTTTCATTAATAATCATGGCATTTTCCAAGATCGCTCATTGATTGAATTATCCCTAGTTTTTCCTCATCTAGCTAATGCGGATAGATGGTATGATAAAGCCATTAATAGATTTATGGATCATGCTAGAAAGGATGTTGCTCAAAGCGGTGTTCATCTTGAACATAGTGCGGAATACCACATCGTTGTATTAAATCTTTTTAGAAGTATCAATGATTTCTTAAATTATCATGGAAAAGAAGTTCCTGAATTATCTTTTTTAATCTATAAGATGGAAGAATATTTAGCGTATTTGTTTAAGCCAGATGGAAAAATTCCTCTAACAGGTGATTCAAATCCCCTAGATATGTCCCATTTTTCAGAAAAAATGATTTCGAATCCAAACTTCCTCTTTATATTTTCAAGCGGACTTTTGGGGAAACAACCTGAAATTGATAAAGTATACAAAGATGCTGGAGTTGCGATTTTCAGAAACAATTGGACATTTAATAGTGCCCAGCTTTACTTAAAATTTACTGCTGGCTTTCATTCAAGAGTTCATAAACACGCTGATGATTTATCCATTCTACTATCTATTGGACAAACTGATTTTTTTGTAGACTCAGGTAAGTATAACTATCAAGAAAAAGATAGTTATCGTCAGTATTTTAGAAGCACAAAAGCACACAATACTGTTACCGTAAATCGCAAATCGTATGAAATAACCGATGAGCAAATTGGAAAATCAAATATACAGAATTATGGTTTTCACCAAGATTACAGTTTTGTTACCGGCATACACTCGCTATATCCGGGGAACATTGTCAAACGTACACTTTTATATCTAAAGAAAATGGAGTCTATTATCATTTTTGATGAGTTAACTAGTAATAAAGAGTGTACGTACAGCCAAATATTCAATATTGGCGAACATGTGAATACAACTGTAGAAACAAAAAAGAAAATTATTTTGGAAAGCACACTGGACGGCAGAACAATTGAGTTGCTTCAAATGAATCATGTGACAGAGTTCAAAAGATACGAAGGTCATACTCAGCCGATTGGAGGATGGCAATCATCGGTTTTTAATAAAAAACATCCAATCACTCAAATTCAATTCTCAAATAAAGGAAACGGCCTAGAATACAAAACCATTATAAATACTCATAAGGATATCGGCATTAAATACTTCTCTACAAAAAAAGTCGATGATCAGAAAACAATTTACTCAATCACAGATAAGTACAATGAGAAGCTATATATTAAAATTTAAAAGACGCGTTAATTATCATCAAAGGAACACGCCTTACGTTTTTGCAATTTATTTGTATATAAAAAACCTCTCGATAGATATTTTCATCGAGAGGTCTTTTTATTCTACTAATTAAGTACGCGCTCGGAGGGATTCGAACCCCCGGCAGACGTGGTACCGGAAACCACCGCTCTATCCAACTGAGCTACGAGCGCACGATATGTTTTTTGAACGTCAGCATATCAAATTATAAGGGAAATGCTGCAAGAAAGCAATGATTAATCGCTATCCCTGTCGATGCATTTTCTTCATTCCCATACATATACTCATATGATGGTTTGAAGTGGAAGAGTTTTGGGGAAAATGGATAGGGGTATTTGATTTTAGGTCAGCATTTTGTTTGACCTTTATTGACCAAAAATGTATCATTGAATTACATACTTACCTAAAAGGTGAAGGAGGAACATTATGAATTTAATACCTACAGTCATTGAGCAAACAAATCGTGGGGAAAGAGCTTACGACATTTATTCTCGTCTTTTAAAAGACCGTATTATCATGCTTGGTTCTGCGATCGATGACAATGTTGCCAACTCCATCGTATCACAGCTTCTCTTCTTAGAAGCCGAGGATCCAGAAAAAGATATCTCTATCTACATTAACAGCCCTGGCGGTTCGATCACAGCTGGTATGGCCATTTACGATACGATGCAATTTATTAAACCAAAGGTATCAACTATTTGTATTGGTATGGCTGCATCTATGGGTGCGTTCCTGCTTGCTGCTGGTGAAAAAGGTAAGCGTTATGCCCTTCCAAATAGTGAAGTGATGATTCACCAACCACTAGGTGGTGCGCAAGGTCAAGCAACAGAAATTGAAATTGCGGCAAAACGAATCCTTTCTTTACGCGATAAACTGAACCAAGTACTTGCTGAACGTACTGGTCAGCCAATTGAAGTCATTGAACGCGATACAGATCGTGACAACTTCAAAACAGCGGAAGAAGCACTTCAATACGGACTCATTGACAAAGTCTTGACCCGTAATACAGAAGAACAAAAATAATCACAAAACAAACCGTCTGCTCTTTGAACAGGCGGTTTTTTGTTATGCATTTGTTTTAAGATAGCTCCGTCCATTTCTGCTGTAGAGACGGTGTTTGATAGGAAGCCATCTGAGAAATCAATTCTTCTGGTTCTCCAGAGGCATGCAGCAACTGAAGATGTGATTCATTTGAAAAACCTTCCTGTACACTAAACTTCACCATGTCTATAAGCGGATTGAAATAATCATTCACTTGATACAACCCGATTGGCTTTTGATGGATGCCAATTTGCGCCCAGCATAGCACCTCAAATAATTCTTCATATGTACCAAAACCACCTGGCATGGCAATAAACCCATCGGCCAGCTCGCTCATTTTCGCTTTACGTTCATGCATCCCTTTGACTTCAATCAATTCGGTTAGCTCTTGGTGCACAACCTCTCCTCTAAAAAGACCTTTTGGCATGACTCCGATCACTTGCCCGCCGTTTTTCAATACCTCATCCGCTATAGCGCCCATTAAGCCAATTCGTGAGCCACCGTATACAAGACGGATTCCTTGCTCTGCCATATAAGCCCCTAACTCGACAGCTTTTTGTTTGTAGATGTCATTCACACCTGGATTCGAACCAGCAAACACACAAATTGTTTTCATCAAAACAGCTCCATCTCTCTCTATGATTTCTTCACCCACTCATTCTACTATAATTCATTGTAAAGAAACAGCCGCTCCATCTATATATAGTGTAAAATCAGAAGGTGAACACCATATAAGGAGCTGTATAAAGAGAATGCAAACAACTGAAATGGAAAAATGGATCAAAGATTTCTACAAAATGAGAGATTGGACAGAATACGGGCCGTTTATCAGGTTAGGTTTCCTGATGGAAGAAACAGGAGAACTCGCTCGTGCAGTCAGGGCGGTCGAAATTGGACGCGATCGACCTGATGAGAAAACACAGGAGGACGCCGCGTTAAGAAAGGACCTTATTGAAGAAATGGGAGATGTCTTAGGAAATCTACTTGTTCTAGCTGATCTCTATGATGTAACAGTAGAAGAGATCTTCTCTTCCCATCAACAGAAACTCACACAACGGTTTTCTAGTGAAAAAGAGCAGGTAAAAAGCACGTGACCGACATGTCACGTGCTTTTTTTAGCCTTTTATAGCTGCTGTGGTGAAATATCATCCGTTCGTTCAAAGAAATGCTGCTTTCCAATGTGATGGAAAAGACCGGTACGATGCAAAAGCTCTTTTGGCTGTGATTGAAGCCCTACAATCATCAATTTTCCATCGTGATGCTTTAATCGATTGGAAATGTTCATCAGAACCGCTTCTGCTGAGGTGTCCATATAATTCACTTTGTTCATAAGCAAAATGAGTGTTTTCGGCTTTGTCTGAACATGATCCAAAATCGAATTTTCCAATGAATCGGTTGTACCGAAAAAGAGTGGCCCTTCAATCGAATACATACTAATCCCTTTCTGATCGGTCTCTCTTTCTAAGGCAGCCGCCGTTTCGATTTGAGGAACAGCGACATTTGTGTGGATATTCGTTGTCTGGCTCATTTTTTTGATAAAGGCGATAAACGCTAAAATGAGACCTGCAGTCACGCCAATAATCAAATCACCGATGACCGTCAGCAGGAAGGTCACGACAAGCACAAGGGAATCCGCATTTTTGACTTTGACAATATTGATAAACTCTTTTTTCTCACTCATATTCCACGCCACAAACATCAAAATCGGTGCCATGGCAGCAAGCGGAATCATCGATGCATATGGTGCAAATAACATTAAGATGAGCAAGACGACGACACCATGCACGACTCCTGAAATGGGGCTTGCTCCGCCATTTTTAATGTTTGTTGCCGTACGAGCAATCGCTCCAGTCGCTGGAATCCCTCCGAAAAGCGGTGCCGCCATATTGGCAATTCCTTGCCCGACAAGCTCCTTGTTGCTGTCATGCTTTGAGCCTTTCATATTATCAGCAACCATAGCTGACAAGATCGACTCCACGCCGCCCAAAAGCGCAATGACAATAGCCGGCGGCAGCAGATACATCATTTTTTCAATCGTTAATTCAGGGAAAGCGAAAGTTGGCAGCTGACGAGGGATTTCGCCATATGCAGAGCCGATGGTTTCAACTTGTCCTTGAAAAAAGAGAACAGCTATAAATGTTGAAACGAGTAGACCTAATAGAGCACCAGGTATTTTGGGAATGTATTTTTGTGCCGCCAAAATCACGATGAGCCCAACAATCGCTGTGAGAATGGCGAGACTGTTTGCGGTACCGAGATGGACCACGATTTCTCTCATATTGAGGAAAAAGCTTTCATGCTTTTCAACACCCTTTAATCCGAGGAAGTTGGCAATCTGTCCTGAAAAAATAATGACAGCAATGCCGGCAGTAAAGCCGATGATAACCGGACGAGGAATAAATTTCATGAGCTTTCCTAGTTTGAATATTCCGAATAAGACAAGCAAACAGCCTGCCATAAAACCAGCAATGAGTAAGTTTTCAATACCGTACTGGCTGACGATCCCGAATAAAATTGGAACAAATGCCCCGGTCGGTCCGCCGATCTGATACTTTGAACCACCAAACAATGAAATCAAAATGCCGGCAACGATGACCGTGTATAATCCGTATTCTGGTCCGACACCAGATGCAATGGCAAAAGCCATGCCTAAAGGAATTGCCACAACGCCCACGACAAGCCCGGCGATTAAATCGCGTCTAAACTTTGATGAATCATAACCTTCAAATCTTCCATAAAAACGCATGGTATGTGTTGGCCTCCTTCAAGTATGTGTAGATGATTTAGGTATATTGTGGGTCGATCTGTTTATCTTTTATAACGACATCCAGCTTTCCTGTTGCCGGATGAATCACTAGTCCATGAACAGCTACATCACTTGGCATGAGCGGGTGCTCTTTGACTAATTTCACACTTTGAGATACGCTCTCTTCCACTGAATCAAAGCCTGTCAGCCAGCCCTTTAAATCGACACCTGCGCTTTTCACAATGCTCAAACACTTTTCCTCAATTCCCCGTGCTTTTGCCTTTTCAAGTAAAGGGTCTGCCGCAAGGCCTGCCATTCCGCATTCATGATGGCCGACAATGCATACTTCCTCTGCTTTCAGCTCATAAATGGCTAGTAAAATACTCCGCATGACACTGCCAAATGGATGTGTGACGATGGCTCCTGCATTTTTAATGATCTTCGCATCACCGTTACGAAGCCCCATGGATTGGGGTAATAATTCCAACAGGCGTGTGTCCATACAAGTTAATATAACCAATTTCTTCTCAGGAAATTTTCCCGCCTTGAAAGGCTCATACTGTCTCTCTTTCACAAAATCTGCATTGTGCTGAAGAATCTGTTCTAATGTTGATCCCATCCTGTCATCTCCTATCTTTTTTAAGTGATTGTAACGCCTTACCTGGCCTCCTTTTCCCTTGTGTGTTCTCAAGCATAGAGAAGAAAAATGATAGAAAAAAAAGAAAAAAATGAGAAAACGATGAGAGAATATGTAAGCATTTTCTCTATTTTGCTCTTTGTTCCGCTTCAGCACAGGGGATATGCGGCTTTTGCTTACAAACGATGGCTCTCATTTCACCAAAAGACGATGAAAAGGTTTAGTAGAAAATGACCATCCCGTTTAATACACTGCAAATATAATAAATTTTCTATCAAAAAGTCTCGATCTTTTTTCCAATTTGTCAGATTATCTCTCGAAACATCTAGCGTTTTTCTATGACTCATCTACTAATCACTCGTTTTTCTACATCATAAAAAGACATCAGATGGCCATGTCATTTACTCTTTCACTATAAAAATCTCTCCTTTTCCGTTATTTCAGTATATTAAATATTGAGCAGCTCATATTCAAACGTGTACTGCCAAAATGGTTGCTTTATAATAAAAAGAGAAAGATGACCATATGAAAGGAGCGAGTTGATGATGAAACCACATATTTTTGTCGCCAAACCCTTACCTACCGCTTTTGAAGACATGTTAAAAGAACATTGTACATATGAGGTATGGCAGTCAAAGGACCCGATCCCAAGAGATCTATTATTTGAGAAGCTGCAGAAGGCTGATGGCCTTTTAACATCTGGCACGAAAATTGATCAAGATTTATTAGATCATGCACCCCAACTCAAGGTGGTGAGCAATAATTCAGTCGGCTATGACAATTTTGATCTAGAAGCCATGAGACAAAGAGGCGTGATTGGTACGCACACGCCTTATACACTCGATCATACCGTTGCTGATCTTGCCTTTTCGCTCATTCTCTCTTCTGCGAGGAGAATTGCCGAGCTTGATCGTTTTATCCGCAAGGGAAAATGGACAAAATTTGTTCAAGAGGAAGATATATTCGGCATTGATGTCCATCATCAAACGCTTGGGATCATTGGGATGGGACGAATCGGTGAGCAAGTAGCCAAACGAGCCGCTCATGGTTTTGATATGAACGTCCTCTATCACAACCGGAGCCGGAACGAGAAAGCCGAATCGGCATATGGCGCTGTATATTGTGCACTGGATGACTTGCTGAAGCAAGCTGATATCATTGTGTTAATCACACCGCTGACGGATGAGACGTACCATATGATAGGAGAGCGGGAATTGAAATTAATGAAGCCGACAGCTTTATTCGTGAACATCTCCCGCGGAAAAACCGTCGATGAGAAAAGCCTCATTCAAGCACTGCAGGAAGGGTGGATTAAAGGAGCTGGTCTGGATGTGTATGAGCAAGAACCGCTTCAGGAAGATCATCCTTTCAAAGAGATGGACAATGTCACGCTTGCCCCGCATATTGGTTCCGCTACTGAAACGACAAGAGATCTTATGCTGAAACGAGCCATTCATAATGTGCTTCATGGAATTGACGGCAAAGCCCCTGTTGATATTGTGAAGGAGCTTGCCTCATCTTAATTGAAAAAAGGCGCAGGGAACTGCGTCTTTTTGTTTACGTCATCTAGAGACAGTAGGTCAAAAAGCCTCATTTTTTCCAATCTCCTGATTCTTTACATTCTCTTCATATGCCGGTGCTATAATATGAGGTAGACAAGCATCAAGAGAACGGCATCCCATTTCCTTTTGAGGAGGATCAAGATGAAAAAAATAAGTTCGATTTTTACTCTGTTCGCTCTGATTGCTGCCATTCTGTTTTCTGGATTTATCCCGCAGCAAGTCCATGCAGAAACACCACTTGCACCAACAGCCACAAATGAGACTGCTTCCGTACAGCTTGCACCAGACCTTCGTACCCTTGCCGTCATTAATACCTTTGATGGTGTAGCAGATTACTTAATCCGCTATAAACGACTACCTGATAATTACATCACCAAATCACAAGCGAGTGCCCTCGGATGGGTGGCATCAAAAGGAAATTTAGCTGAAGTCGCGCCGGGCAAAAGCATCGGTGGAGACGTATTCTCTAATCGGGAGGGACGCCTTCCATCCGCTAGTGGCCGTACATGGCGTGAAGCCGACATCAACTACGTCTCCGGTTTCCGTAATGCTGACCGCCTAGTATACTCAAGTGACTGGCTCATTTATAAAACAACCGATCACTATGCGACATTTACGAGGATTCGTTAATCATTGTAAAAAGACAGCCCTAAGTCAAAAGGGCTGTCTTTTTTGATATTGTTTACGGAAGCAGTTTTTGTACGTACTCCTCAAACGGTTGTGAGAGTGGTTTCTTCGATACTTCTTCCTGTTCATGTATTGTGACATGATCCTCTGTCACGATCACACGACCTGTTGGTGTCAGTTTGGATGCAAGCAGCCTTTTGTTAAAAGGAGAGGCTTCATTTTCATAAATCTCATGCCGCAATTGCACAAGTGTATCTTCACCGACTTCTTTTAATGTGAAAGCATAACCTGTTTCAGCACCTGCTCCCCTATCCAATTGGAGTAAATGGGTTCCTTTTTCTGTTTCCTCTGCGTTCACGCGAAAACGAAGGGACGGTGCTTCCACCCATTCACCTGTAAAAGGGACGGGCTGAAGGGGTAAATTCACACCAAATCCTGCATCAATGAGGTAGCGCTCATGGTGATGTTGAAGGACGATGGCTACATGCGTCCCATCCAGTGCCCACTTCTCTGCTTCTTTGTTATATACGGTCCCTTGAACGAGCTGTACGGCGAGACCTGCCTCTTTTAAGACATAATATAAGAGCGGATTGAGGTCATAGCAAAGCCCACCTCTGCTGCCTTCCAGAAGATGATGCTTCAAACCTTCTTGATCCAAAGCATAGGCGTGTTTACCCACCACAGATCTATTTTCAAAAGGAAAGGTATAAGCCATCTTCCTTAGTAAATCCGGTAATTGATCAAACGTAATGGACGCGGCTTCGTATCCAATTTTCTGTAAAAAGGCTGATTGAATCACAACTTTCCCTCCTAAAAAAACTGAGCCCTTGAAAGAGACTCAGTTTTCTTGATTGATAAAATCCGTTAACGCATCGATGGCTTCTTGTTCATCTGCTCCATCAGCTATTAGTTTGACGGTGACCCCAGAGCTGATCGCAAGACTCATCAGTCCCATAATACTCTTCGCATTGACCTTTTTCCCATCTTTCTCTAGAAAAATATCAGCACCAAAACGATTGGCTTCTTGAACGAACAAAGCAGCCGGACGTGCCTGCAAACCCGTTTTCAGCTGAATTGTGACCGTTTTTTCCACCATATGATCTGCCTCCCTTTTTTATTTCCCTATTTGAGTGTAACAGCTTGTCCGTTTCTTAATTGTTCTGCAATTTGATCTAGCTTTCTTAAACGGTGATTAATGCCTGATTTGCTGATCTTGCCGCTTTCCACCATTTCGCCAAGTTCCTTTAGTGTGACTTCTTGGTAGTCAATACGCAGTTGCGCAATTTCACGCAGCTTATCTGGCAGGGCGTCTAGTCCAATCTTTTCGTCAATGAATTGAATATTTTCAACCTGGCGCAGTGAGGCACCGATCGTTTTATTCAAGTTTGCTGTTTCACAATTGACGAGCCGGTTCACTGAATTCCTCATATCTCGGACGATGCGCACATCTTCAAAACGAAGCAATGAGTTATGAGCACCCACAACACTTAAGAATTCCGTAATTTTCTCCGCTTCCTTCATGTATGTGATAAAGCCTTTTTTGCGTTCAAGTGTTTTACTGTTAAGATGGAATTGATTCATGAGCTCACAAAGGGCATCATTATGTTCTTTGTATAGTGAAAAAATCTCAAGGTGATACGAAGAGGTTTCTGGATTATTCACAGAACCTCCTGCTAAAAAAGCACCTCTCATATAGGAACGCTTGCAGCATCTTTTCTTCACAAGTTCTTCTGAAATGTTGCGTTCAAATACAAATTGTTCACCTAATATCTTTAGGTCCTCTAAAATGGTTTTCGCTCGTTCTACCAGTCTGACAATATACACATTATTCTTTTTTAATCTCATTTTTTTACGAACGAGCAGCTCGACAGTCACATCGTATTTCTTTTTCAAAAGGGTATAAATACGTCTTGCAATGGCTGCGTTCTCTGTCTGTATATCTAAAATCAATTTTCGATTAGAAAAAGATAATGAACCGTTCATACGGATGAGGGCAGAAAGCTCTGCTTTTGTGCAGCAGTCCTTCACTTCCAGATTAGTCAGCTCTTTTTTTGTTTCGGATGCAAATGACATCCTTGCCACCCCCATTCCTATTTTTTCTGATGCAGCAAATCGACAAGCAGCGCAGCTACTTTCAGCGTATCATGACGAATCACATGCTGGTCATATGTAATGATTTCCCCAGGGATGACTTCTAGTCCCATGGCTTTGAGTACATCTGTGTCGAATTGTACAGGCTGCGCCTGTTCTTCTGCATATTTTGCTTTGATTTCTTCTGGAATTTCTTTATTGTTCACAAATATCGTATCGATAAATGGTCGGTCCATATGATCGTTTAGTGCCTGCACATGATCAGCTGCACTGTAGGAAAGCGTTTCCCCTGGCTGTGTCATGACATTGCAAATATAGACTTTTTTCGCCTTAGAACGAATGACTTCTTCGCCAATATGCGGTACAAGCAAGTTTGGCAAGATACTTGTATACAAGCTGCCAGGTCCAAGGACGATCAAGTCGGCTTCACGAATGACTTGAATCGATTCTGGGAGCGGCTCAATCGTATCGGGTGTGAGGAACACTCGTTTAATTCGCTCACCATAGGTTGGGATTTTTGATTCTCCTGTTACCACTTGCCCGTTTTCTAATTCCGCATGAAGAACAACACTTGAATTCGCTGCTGGCAATACTTTTCCTCTCACATTTAAGACCTTGCTCATTTCTGTGACGGCATGAAAAAAATCACCGGTTATATTCGTCATAGCCGCAAGAATGAGATTGCCGAGAGAGTGGCCTGTTAAGTCATTCCCTTTATTAAAACGGTGCTGAAATAAATCTTCTACAAGCGGTTCGACATCAGAGAGTGCCGCAAGTACATTTCGAATATCGCCTGGAGGCGGAATATTCAAATCATGTCGCAGTCTGCCTGAGCTGCCTCCATCATCAGCTACCGTCACAATGGCGGTAATGTCCACTGGCTTTGTCTTTAATCCTCTAAGTAAAACAGATAAGCCAGTGCCTCCGCCAAGAATGACAACCTTTGGTAGTGTCGTCATCTATTTTCTGCTTCTCTTTTCAATGTCCCGGTGAGTGACATGAGTATAGTAGTCATTTTTAAAATACTCCGATAAGTAGTTCGCTAGCGTCACAGATCGGTGCTGTCCGCCTGTACAGCCAATGGCGATCACCAGCTGACTTTTCCCTTCTCGTTTATAGGACGGAAGCATAAAGCTGAGAAGGTCGATTAATTTCTCCGTGAACTTTTGCGTTTCACTCCACTTCATGACATAGGAACGTACTTCTTCATCGTTTCCAGTCTGTGGACGCATGCTCTCAATATAGTAAGGATTCGGCAGGAATCTCACATCAAATACAAGATCAGCATCAATCGGCAGACCGTATTTAAAACCGAATGACATCACATTCACTGTAAACACCTGCCCTTGGCTCGTGGCAAAGTGTGCGACAATTTTTTCTCGAAGCTGTTTGGGTTTTAAATCCGATGTATCAAAAATCATTTGAGCCCGGCCTTTTAACTCTTCTAACAGATCGCGTTCCATCTCAATTCCTTCGAGCGGCAAACCTGTTGTCGCAAGGGGATGAGAACGTCTCGTTTCTTTATATCTTGAGACAAGCACCTTATCGTTTGCATCTAAAAATAGAATCCTTGGTGTGATCCAGCCGATATCACTCATCTCATCTAAGGCAGCAATTAAGCTATCAAAGAATTCGCGTCCGCGCAAATCCATCACAAGGGCCACCTTGCTCATCTTTGAATTGGATTCCTTCATGAGCTCTAGAAACTTCGGTAAAAGTGATGGCGGTAAGTTATCCACACAAAAGTAACCTAAGTCTTCAAAGCTTTGGATGGCAACGGTTTTCCCCGCACCTGACATCCCTGTAATAATCACAAGCTGAATATCATCTTGTTTGTGCGTATTCATGCCTGCTCCCTCTCCTTCTTTATGAAAACGGTTCATATATTAGTCTCCTTGAGGATCTAATCGATAAGCAATCAGCTCAAAATCTGGTGTATACGTAAAAGTGCCGTGGAGTAGTCCTTTCCCTTTCAACATGAAGTCAAGAATATGGGAATCTCCTGGAGCCATCGGCAAGCTGGGCACATCTTTTACATCATGCCATTTTAAAATGCCTTCCTCCGACTCTGATACGTTTTTTCCTGTAAAGGAATCTGCCATAAAGGTGAACATCATCCACTCTTGAACGATTTGATCGCCTTCTTTTATGATAAAGGTAAACACGCCTTTTAGCTGCGGATTTAAAATATAAATGCCTGTTTCTTCTCTAAATTCTCGAACGACTGAATCCTTGACCGATTCTCCGCTCTCCATTTTGCCGCCAGGTGCTACCCACCAGCCTCGTCTTGGCTTTTGCAGCAAGAGAACTTGATCTTCGTGATGCAGCACACAATTGGTTACTCGTTGCATCAGCTGTCACCTACTCTTTTATGTCTTTTTCTTATTATACAGGTTCATCATGACTCCCACAATGAACATGCCCGTTCTTCACTGAAAACAGACAGGTTTTCGTATGAATATGGTGACGGGCAGTTTCTCTATTCTTTATTTTACAACATCTAACGGTTCTCCATGCGTCATTTGTGAACATCTCGTGAATTTCTGATTTTAAGCAAAAAAAAGGACACGGATTCACATCCGTGCCAAACATGTATTCCTTATAAAAGGGGGTCAATTACTAGTTTCATCATAACGGATAATTGTTTCACCCGTGTTACATTCCAGTTAAAAGCCCGTGACGCAATATTAAGGATTTACGACAGCTGTTTATTTCATTGCTTTTAGCTTTTCAGCAAGCTCTTCTACATAATGCTGTGCACTCTGTGCTGCAATACTTCCATCACCTGTTGCTGTGACGATTTGACGAAGGGTTTTCTCACGAATGTCACCAGCTGCGAAGATTCCTTCAACTTTTGTTTCCATTCTTTCGTTCGTCTCAATGTAGCCCTCTGCATTTGTAATTCCAAGATTTTCAAATGGTTTAGACAGCGGCAGCATACCGATGTAGATAAAGACGCCATCTGTTTTGAAGTCTTCTTCCTCACCTGTCACGGTATCAATTAATGTCACACTGCCGACTTTCCCGTTCTCTTCATTGATTTCTTTGACGGTTTTGTTCCACATAAAGTCGATTTTTTCATTATCAAATGCACGTGCTTGTAAGATGCTTTGGGCACGAAGTTTGTCGCGTCTATGGACAATAGTGACTTTAGACGCAAAGCGAGTGAGGTAAACACCCTCTTCTACTGCTGAATCTCCTCCGCCAATCACGACAAGCTCTTTGTTTTTAAAGAAGGCACCGTCACATACCGCGCAGTATGATACGCCGCGGCCGCCAAGTTCTTTTTCGCCTGGTGCACCGATTTTTTTGTATTCAGCACCTGCCGCAATAATGACAGAGCGTCCTTTGTATTCTTTGGAACCAGCTTTGACGATTTTGTACTCTTCACCATCTACAATTTCTTTAATATCGCCATACGCATACTCGGCACCGAATTTCTTTGCATGCTCAAACATTTTATTTGAAAGTTCCGGCCCTAAGATGCTTTCAAAGCCCGGATAGTTCTCGACATCTTCCGTATTCGCCATTTGGCCGCCTGGAATTCCTCTTTCAATCATCAGTGTTGAAAGATTTCCCCGTGATGTATAAACAGCGGCTGTCATTCCGGCAGGACCCGCTCCAATGATGATCGTATCGTAGATTTTTTCTTCTGACACAACTGTCACTCCCTCTTCAATTGCTGCTAGCATTTCTTATTAGAATGCCCTTGGGTGATGCTTCCATTCATGACAGAGAGCATCATTTCCACTCTTAGCTTTTATTCCTTACCCATATCCTATTAAATCTGCGGGTAATAAGCGAATCATTTGCTCATATCTTCAAAAAAAGAAAAAGCTTCCTTAAACTGCTGTTTAAGGAAGCCTGTTTACGGTTATATAGTAAGTAATGATTTATTCAACGACTCTTCTTACAACGCCATTGAATGCTTTTTTCCAGTAAACGTTGCTCATAGAGTCAACTGAAACACCGCGAGAGCTATTATCGTTCAAGAATGTACCGTTTCCTAAGTAAATACCAACGTGTCCATTTACTTTATACGTATCAAAGAACACAAGGTCTCCGCGTTTCATGTCAGATGCACTTACAGCTCTTCCTTTACCTACAAGCGTATCTGTTGTTGTACCGCCAACTGGTCCAAGGTTGATGCCTGCTGATGCAAATGCCCAGCGAACGAATGAAGAACAGTCAAAACGACGTGCGTCAATATCGGCTTGTGATCTGCCGCCGCCCCATTTATATGGAGATTGTCCTACAATGGTAGAACCTGTGCTGATCGCACCTTCGATTCCGCCTACGTTATTGCTGACAGGTGATCCACCGCCAGAAGATGGCTTTTTGCTTGGTGAACTGCTGCTATTGTTATTTGAAGATCCACTGTTATTTGAAGAAGAACCGCTGTCGTTATTAGAGCTGTTGTCTTCTGCTTGAACACTAGCTTGACGCTGCTGTTGTTTTTGTGCTTTTTCTTCTTTTGCTTTTTGAGCAGCTTCTCTTGCTTCTTTTTCAGCTTGTTTTTGAGCAGCGATTGTTGCGTCTTTTTCAGATGCAATGCTGTTTGCCTCAGTGTTTAACTCGCTGATTTGAGAAGAAGCACTTCCTTTTTGCTTTTTCACTTGCTTGAATAGCTTGTCTTTCTCATCAAGCTGTTTATTTAAGTCTGTTTGAAGTGTTTCAAGCTTTGCAAGCGTCTTTTGAACATCTTCAAGCTTTGTGTTTAATTCGTTTTCAGACTTTTGTAATTCCGCTTTGTCTCTTTCTTGTTCTTTAATGATTTCGCTGTCTGCGTTGATTAATGTAGATACAGCACCTGCACGGCTGATGAAATCGCTAAAGCTTTTTGCTCCTAGTAATACATCTATGTATTTCGTAGAACCACCGCTTTCTTGAAGCGCACGTACACGCTTTTTCAAGAATTCGTTTCTTTCTTCGATACGTTTTTCTGTATCAGCAATTTCTTTTTTCAGTGCTTTGATTTCTTTTTTTGTTTTTTCGTTTTCTTTTTGTTTTTCTTCGATTTGATCACTTGTTTTTAAAGCTTTTTCGTCAATTTCTTTTAGCTTTAGCGCAAGTGCCTCTTGTTTTGCCTCAAGCTTTGAAAGCTCTTCTTTTTTCTTTTGAAGATTCTTGTTTACCTCTGACTGCTTGCTGTCTAGTTCTTGTTTCTTTTGTTCAAAGTTCTGTGCATTTGCTTCATGAGTAAATGGAATAAATAAACCGCTCGCTCCAATCACCGAAGCTAAACCGAAAGTAATAAACTTTTTCACGTATAGTTCCTCCTTTGACAATTTCCCAAGCGACATGAGAAAGCAGCAAATTCTCTGCGACCAATCTGTGCTTCCTGTGTCTTTCTTCCTGATGATTCAGTCAGATGTTGACCAGATTGTTTCTATCACTAGGTGTTGCATTATGTATAGTAAAATATTTAAATATATGTCTTTGTTTTAATCCACGAGTTTCATTATACATGACACATCGACAAAATGAGCTAATATTTTTATTACATTTATGTTTCAAATAGATGTCGAGATTGTCATACTTCGCCAAATCCTAGCAAATCCCACCTTTTTATCCAAGAAAAAAGCATGACCTTTTCGGCCATGCTGCTGTTATCTGAATCTATTTACCTATTCAAACCATGAACGCACAAATAATATTCTCATATTTTGACAGCGTTTGAACGCTGATCTGAAAAGAAGCTGCGATCTCTTTTTTGCTGACAGCTGATTCTTCTTGTTCATTCATCCATAGATAATAAGAAGCTGCTGCCCATGCAATGGCATTTTTCTTCTCTACGCCTGAAGCGCGTGCTTGCTGAATAATATGGAATAACCAAAAATATGGCATGTGGCTATCAGGCTGCACCGCTTCTTCCAAAGCAGATGCCGCCTGTTTTGCGAAGACCGCATCTTCTGAAAACGATCGTTCTTCCATTTGATCTTCAAATAAAAGTAACTCAATAAACTGCTGTTCAAAGGCCGTTTTCGCAGCGCGGGAATCAAGAACAGATTGCAAGACGTCACGTTCACCTTTTTGTTTGCTAACATAGTAGGCAGTGAGTCGTTCCTCAATTGAAACCATTGGCTCAGACTCCTCTGGTTTATCTTGCCACGGTTTGATTTCATCTGCATCAATATCTTCTTCCACCATCTTATCCCAGACGGTTTGCGCCAGCGTTTTGTGGCCCGTATAATAGGCTGCACTTGCCAGCCAGTATAAAAACGTACTATCACCTTGGAAACCTGTTTTATACAAAGAATAAAGCCATTTAAATGCCCATTCAAATTCTCCAACAAGGGCAAATGTTGCGCCAAGCTTATAACGCTGTTCACTTAATATTGGATACACGTGCGTTAATTGCTTCGCTAACAGATTGACCTTTTCTTCTTCTTTTTCATAATGATAGAAAACAAGCTGATTACAAAGGGCATGCAGATTACCGGGATTTTCATGAAGGACCCGGTTCAACATTTCTTTTGCCTGATCGATTTGGCCAGAATAAAAATAGGCCAAAGCGAGATTATTATACGCTGACCAAAACTCTGGATACTCAACAATCATCTGTTCCAGCATCTCGATTGCTTCATCCAGCCTGCCGCTTTCTAGCAAATGGTTGGCTTGATCCTGCTTTACAATCAGATCATCCTGATCATAAGGAAAATCTTCATCAACATCGCCACTCATATCAAGCAGATCGAGGAGATCGTCATTTTCATCTGCAAATTCCCCGTCTTCTTCCAGCGCAGCATAAGCAGTGGCGCATCTATATGCCTCTTGAAACAAACCGAGATTCGCATAATTATTGGCTTTAAAGTAGTGACACTCTGACATATTCTCATCCAAGTGTTCAAGGATAAAATCAAGCAGTTCATTAGATTGTTGGTAATGACCCATTTCAGTATAAATAATGGCAAGCTGCGACAGCATTTCTACATTTTCAGGCTCAAGTACGATGGCCCGCTGTATCAGCTTACTTGCCCTAGACAGATTTCTTTCTCTATATGCTTTTAGACCTTTATGAAAAAAGTAATGCCCATCTTGGAATAGCTGGACGACTTGTGTGTGATTATTTTGAGAAGTGTATTTACTCACCGATACCCTCCATTTCGAACAGTGTACCGTGTGTAGTATAACATACTTCATGAGTCGTCACATAGAACAAAAGGAAAGGAAGGATTTGTTTTTCATTTAAAAGCAAAAAGCCGGGGATACCCCCAGCTTTTCATTCCCCTTGATGGCGCTTTTTCAATACCTTTAATACATTATCAAGAGGCAGCTGCTGTTCACGTAATAACACAAGAAGGTGATACAGGAGATCTGCTGTTTCCCATTTCAATTCTTCTTGATCACGGTTCTTCGCCGCAATGATCACTTCAGAAGCTTCTTCCCCTACCTTTTTCAGGATTTTGTCGACTCCTTTTTCAAAAAGATAGGTCGTATAAGCTCCTTCTGGCATTTCCATCTGCCGTTTCGCAATGACCTGTTCCAGTTCATTTAAAATGGCAAAGCGGTCTTGTTCTCCCCTTGGCTGTTTCACGCCATCTTCTGAAAAACAGCTATAGCTGCCTGTATGGCAGGCTGGGCCGCTTGGTGTCACTAGAACAAGCAGGGCATCTTGATCACAGTCATAGCGAATAGATGTAACACGCTGGGTGTGTCCAGATGTAGCTCCTTTGTGCCAAAGCTCATTTCTCGATCTGCTAAAAAACCATGTTTCCCCTGTCTCTAATGTTTTTTCATAGGATTCTTGATTCATATACGCCAAAGTAAGAACTTCCTTGCTTTGAGCATCCTGTACAATGGCAGGAATGAGACCTGCATCATTAAAGATTAATTCGTTTGCCTGTTTCATCTTACCTTCACCCCGTGTTCTCTCAAATATGTCTTCACCTCTTGAATAGAGGTTTCTTTATAATGGAAAATAGAGGCTGCGAGTGCGGCATCAGCTTCACCTTTTGTAAAAGCCTCCAGCATATGCTGCGCATTGCCAGCACCTCCTGAAGCAATAACTGGCACTGTGACTGCTTCTGATACAAGCCTCGTCAAACGATGCTCAAATCCCGTTTTCTCACCATCGGCATCCATGCTAGTCAGCAAGATCTCGCCTGCTCCTCTTCGCACGGCTTCTTTCGCCCAGTCACTCACTTCTAAATCCGTTTGACGGCGTCCTCCGTGCGTATAGACCATGTATGCTTGTTTCTCTTCATCGTATTTCGCGTCAATCGCAACAACTATGCACTGTGAACCAAAAAAGTCGGCTCCTTCTGTTATTAGCTCCGGTCTTAAAACAGCCGCTGTGTTCACAGACACCTTGTCTGCCCCCGCTCTTAATATACGCTTCATGTCATCAAGGTGGTTAATCCCGCCACCCACCGTGAATGGGATAGCGAGAGTGGATGCAACTTGTTTGACCACATCCACCATTGTTTTTCGGCCTTCATGAGAGGCAGATATATCAAGAAAGACGAGTTCATCCGCACCTTCCTCGTCATAGATCTGCGCTAATTCGACCGGATCACCAGCATCCTTCAACCCTAGAAATTGGATCCCTTTGACCACACGCCCTTCCTTTACATCAAGACATGGAATGATTCGTTTTGTCATCATATGCTGTCAAGCCCTTCAAACGCTTCTGCTAAAGTAAATTGCTTTGTGTACAGCGCCTTGCCAATGATTGCACCAGACACACCTGTCTGCTTTTGTGCTGATAGCTTTTGCAGATCACCTACTGCACTGACACCACCTGAGGCAATGACTTGTTTGCCAGTTGCTTCTGCTAATCGAACCGTACTTTCCACATTTGGACCAGACAGCATGCCATCCATTTGAATATCAGTGAAAATAAAGACCTCTGCGCCTTCCTTTGCCAGTTCCCTACCGAGTTCCTCCGCCTTCACTTCCGATGTTTCAAGCCACCCTTCAGTCGATACAAAACCGTTTCGTGCATCAATGCCAATGGCGATTTTCTCCCCATATTGCGCCAACATTTTTTTCACAAAAACCGGGTTTGACACCGCTGAACTGCCAAGAATGACTCTCGATACGCCATTGTTTAAATAAAATGCAACATCTTCTTCTGTCCGAATGCCGCCGCCAATTTGGACATTCACATCTAATGAGGAAGCAATCGCCAGCACATGCTCGTGATTCACGCGTTTTCCTGCTTTTGCGCCATCTAAATCAACGAGATGTATCCATTTCGCTCCTTCATTTGCAAACCGTCTCGCCATGTCTAACGGTGAGTCTCCATAAATGGTTTCTTGGTCATAGTCTCCTTGCACAAGTCGTACACATTTGCCATTTCTCATATCAATTGCTGGATATAATGTAAAATCACTCATTTGCTCACCCTCTGTTCGTTTGCTAATTGAATAAACTGTTTCAGCAGTGCCATTCCTGTTGTACTGCTTTTTTCAGGGTGAAACTGCGTTCCAAACACATTCCCCTTCCCAACAACAGCAGGTACTTGAACGCCATAGGGCGCACTTGCCAATAGATCTTCTGGATTCATGCCGTTCACATAATAAGAGTGAACAAAGTATGCAAATCCTTCCGGCACACCTTCAAACAACGGAGAGGGCTGATGAAATGTGAGTTCATTCCAACCCATATGAGGTACCTTCAGCCTTTGTCCATCCTGATCACGATCCTTCAAAAGAACGACACGTCCTTTTAAAAGGCCTACCCCTTTTGTTTTACCTGCTTCTTCACTTTCTTCAAACAACAACTGCATGCCAAGGCAAATGCCAAATAACAGCTTTCCTTCCTGCACGACTTGGTGGATAAACGCCTCAAGTCCTGTCTGTCTTAACAGCTGCATCGCATCACGAAACGAACCGACGCCTGGCAAAATGTACGCATCTGCCTTTTTCAGCTCCTCTACTTCAGAAGACACGATATAAGACGCTCCTGCTCGTTCCAGTGCTTTTGATACGCTAAACAAATTCCCCATTCCATAGTCAATGACGCCAATCATTAGAGCATCCCCTTTGTCGACGGAATCCCTTTCACACGCGGATCAATGGTTGTTGCTTCATCTAAGGCGCGTGCCATCGCTTTAAAAATGGCTTCAATCATATGGTGGGTATTGGTTCCATAGTGAACGATCACATGAAGATTGATTCGTGCTTCAAGGGCAAATTTCCAAAGAAACTCATGAACCAGCTCCGTATCAAAGGTGCCGACCTTCTGACTAGGGAAATCGGCTCTCATTTCCAAATGAGGACGATTGCTTAAATCCACGACGACTTGGGCGAGTGTTTCATCCATTGGAACAAAACTAGAGCCGTAGCGCTTAATTCCTTTTTTATCCCCGAGCGCTTCTTTAAACATCTGTCCAAGCACGATGCCAATATCTTCTGTTGTGTGGTGATCATCGACATCTGTGTCTCCTTTTGCATTTACAGATAAGTTAAAGTGCCCATGCTTTGTGAATAAGTCGAGCATATGCGTCATAAAAGGGACATCTGTTTGAATATCTGCTTTTCCTTCACCATCAATCTCTAGCGCTAACGAAATGTTCGTTTCATTTGTCTGTCTCGCTGTTTCCGCCTGTCTCATTCTGATTCCTCCCGCTTTCTCGCTTCAATCGATCTTGCATGTGCTTCAAGCCCTTCTAATCTTGCAAAAGCCGCAATGCTTTCCCTATGTGTTTCAAAGGCTTCTTTGCTATATGAAATGATGCTCGTTTTCTTTTGGAAATCCGTGACGCCAAGCGGACTGGAGAATCTTGCTGTCCCGTTTGTTGGCAGCACATGGTTCGGTCCTGCGAAGTAATCCCCTACCGGCTCTGGGCTGTAACGCCCTAAGAAAATTGCTCCAGCATGCTTGATTTGACCAAGTAGTGATTCTGGATACGCCGTCAGCACTTCTAAATGCTCTGGGGCTAACTGGTTCACGATATCAACTGCACGATCCAAGGATTCTGTCACGTAAATATGGCCATAGTCTTGAATAGATTGTGCTGCGATTGATTTTCTTGGCAAAGTGTCCAGCTGCGCTTGCACCTCTGCTTGCACTGCTTCAGCCAATCCTTTAGATGGTGTCACCAAAATACTAGATGCCAACGCATCATGCTCTGCCTGTGAAAGCAAATCAGCTGCCACCTCATGTGCAGTTGCCGTTTCATCTGCTAAGACAGCAATTTCACTTGGGCCCGCAATCATATCAATGTCTACTTGACCAAATACTTCCCGTTTGGCAAGTGCTACATAAATGTTTCCTGGACCGGTGATTTTATCAACAGGCTGGATACTGTCCGTTCCATATGCAAGAGCAGCTATCGCCTGAGCACCACCCATTTTGTACATTTCTGAAATGCCCAGCTCCTTCGCTGCTACTAGTACAGCGTCAGACAGACGACCGTCTTTTCCTGGCGGTGTCACAAGGACAATTCGCTCAACGCCGGCAACAAGTGCCGGGATCACATTCATTAAAACAGATGATGGATAGGCGGCCGTTCCGCCTGGGACATATACACCGACCGCATCGAGCGGTGTTACTTTCTGACCTAGCATTGAGCCGTCCTTTTGGTGATAAAACCAAGAGGAGGTTAGCTGACGCTCGTGGTATGTTCGAATATTCCGGATCGCCGTTTGGATGATTTGGATCATCTCCGGGTCCAAACGTTCGTAGGCTTTTGTCTTTTCATCCTCCGTCACAAGTGGTTGTTCAATAGAGACACCGTCAAATTGCTTCGTGAAAGACCGTACCGCTTCGTCACCATTTTTTCTCACTTCTTCGATTATTCGCTGAACAGCCAATCGCTGCTCTTCCGTTCCTGTATCTAGAGAACGCTTGAGTGAGAGAGTGTCTGTCTCACCTTCTTGTATGTAGGTGATGTTCATGATGTTTCCTCCCCTTCTCCTTCGATGATTCTTGCCAGACGCTGCGCCATTTCATCGATTACCGCATCCTTCATTCGATAGCTCACAGGATTGACAATAAAACGTGACGTAATGTCACAAATATGTTCCGTTTCGACAAGCCCATTTTCCTTAAGTGTTTGACCGGTGGAGACAATGTCAACAATTCGATCGGCAAGTCCGATGAGCGGTGCTAATTCAATGGAACCATTTAGCTTAATGATCTCCACCTGCTCACCTTGTTCTCTAAAATAAGAAGAAGCGACATTTGGGTACTTTGTAGCCACACGCGGTGCGACACCGCCCCAGCTGGCTCCTGGCAAGCCCGCTACAGCTAAATGACATTTGCTAATGTTTAAATCGAGCACTTCGTACACATCCCGTGCTTCTTCAAGCATGACGTCTTTGCCTGCAATGCCCACATCTGCTACACCGTGCTCTACATATGTCGTCACATCCATTGGCTTCGCTAAAATAAAGCGGAGATTTTCTTCCGGTACATCAATGATTAATTTTCTTGAATCTTCGAATTCCTCCGGCAGCTGATATCCAGCCTGTCTTAATAGCCCTGCTGCTTCTTCAAATATCCGCCCCTTTGGCATTGCCATTGTCAACACTTTACCCATTTTGCTCTTCCTTTCTAGCGCCGATAAAATAAGTCACTTGCTCAAATGCTTTGGTCATGGCATCGATATTTTCAATACCTGCTAAGTCTTGGAGAACAATCCTTTTGCCCTTTGTCCGCTCTTTTTCTGCAAAATCAAATGCTTCAAGCCGCTGTTCTTTACTAAAAATCACAGCCTCTTGGGGCTCATTTATTTCTTTTGCGTCGAGTGCCTCAAGAAGACGGTCTAATCGAAGTCCAAAGCCTGTAGCAGGTGCGGGTGCATCAAAGTGAGCAAGCAATTGATCATACCTTCCTCCACTTCCGATCACAGACCCAACATGATCTGCAAATACTTCAAACAAAATCCCCGTATAGTAGCTCATATGACTGACCATGCTTAAATCCAAACGGATATATTCTGTACAGCCGTAATCTTCAAGTGTCTCCCACAGCGCCTTTAACTCCGCCAGCACTTCTTTGCCCTCTTGTGACACCACAATTTCTTCAGCCTGCTGGGTCACTTCTTGACCGCCGCGCAGCTCTAAAAGCTGGAGCAGCCTTGTTTTATCGATGGATGAGAGCGGCAATTGTTTGACATGCTGCCTGTATCCCACATAATTCTTTTCATATAAAAATCGGCGTAATACGTTCGCCCGCTCTGTATTCCCTAGTACATCTAAAAACAAGGTCTCAGCCAAAGCCACATGCCCGATCGCAATTTTGAAGGATTGAAGTCCAGCATTTTTTAATGCAAACACGACAAGCGCTATGACTTCAGCATCTGCACTAATCGAACCATCACCGATTAATTCAATACCGACCTGCTCAAATTCAGAAGGTCTTCCGCCTTCTCTTTCCTGTGCCCGAAACACGTTGGCTGCATAACCGACTCGAAGCGGATACGCCTGTTCGTGAAGCTTTGAAGCCGCCACTCTCGCAATTGGTCCCGTCATATCAGGTCTAAGCACAAGGGTTTGACCATTTTGATCAAGAAGCTTAAACAGCTGCGTATCTGTAATCGCCGATTGAACACCGACTGTATCGTAAAATTCAAGCGTTGGCGTTTCCATTAAACGATAACCCCAACCATTCATGACCTCTGTTAAAGAATGCCTAACTCTTTTCTTCGTCTCATACAATCCTGGTAATGAATCTCGCATACCATATGGTTTTTCAAACATGAACATGTTCTTCCGCACCTCCAACACATTAAAACAAAAAATTCCGAATCCTTTAGTTCGCTAATATGATAATATGCTAACAAAATAAAGTAATTAAATCAATCATTTTTATTTTCCCCTTTTTTTCCTTAATCATTTGTTCATATATTACATTAAAATGACACCTAATCCTTTTTGATCTCTTTGCTTTAGGAACATGCTATAATACTTAAAAATATTGAATAACACAGGAGATTACAGTGAAATTCATCCAGACATTAATCTTAACTTTGTTGTGCGCATGTCTTGTTTATTTCGGCTTTATTTACATTTCACAATTCGACCAAGTCAAGAAAACAACGTCACCGCAAGAAGCCAAAGAAAAAGAAAATGATACCGCACTAGCAGCAGAAGAAACACGTTCTACGAAAAAAACAGAAACAACACATTCTAGTTTAAAAGGAAATAAAAAAGCCATGGACGTCATCCTATTTAATCAAATGGATGCACCAAAGCTTTATAACGGATGCGAAGTCACGAGCTTAGCCATGCTTCTTCATTACAGCGGCTATGAGCATATAACGAAAAACGCATTGGCAAACGAGATTAAGCGTGTCCCGCTCAATTATGAGAATGGCTTAAAAGGAGACCCTCATGACGGGTTTGTAGGCGATATGGAGAATGGGCCAGGTCTTGGTGTGTACCACGAACCCATTTATCAGCTTGCGAAAAAATATGTAGGTAATCAAGCCGTTGACTTAACCGGCAAGCCAGTCAAAAAGGCTATCTATCAATCACTTGAAAAAGGTTATCCTGTCTGGGTCATTACCACTTCGACCTTTGCCAAAACAGATAACATTGAAACATGGAATACACCAAATGGGAAAATAGATATCAGCTTTAATATGCACAGCGTCGTCATCACTGGCTACGACAAAGATCACGTCTACTTAAATAACCCATACGGAGAGAAGAATCAAAAAGTCGATCGTGAACAGTTTGAGGATTCTTGGAAACAGATGGGCAGCCAGGCGATTATCATTAAAGCATAAACCACTTCTCCCATTGAGAGAATTTACACATGCATCAAAAACATCCTCCATACGAATGGAGGATGTTTTTGAATGATTTATTTTTTTAGTATTTCCTTCAGACGGTCTTCAAGCTTTTCAGCCGTCATCGCACCCCCACCAAGGCTGATGTATTCATCCCCTTTTTTTAGTAAAAGTGTAGGATAGCCATTCACGTTCAATTGCTGAACCTTTGCAAAATCGGCATACGCATCATTGATCGTTTCTGTCTCCTTCATTCGTTCAACTAATACATCAGGGTCAAGTTGGTGTTTCATAGCGATATCTCTATAAGTTTCTTCATCACTTAGGCTTTTTCCGTCTTGATAAAAGGCCTTTTGCATAGATGAAGCCAAATACAATGCACGCTCTGGTGCGATGGATCTTAATGCAGAAAATCCAATTGCAGCAGCCTCAGAGTCTAAAATGAATGTTCCGTTTTCTAGCAACTCTTCGTAACGGTCTCCAAATTCGACACCTGTCAGCTGACTGATACGCTCATTTGCTTCTGAAATGTGTGGATAATTCTTTATCGGTAGACGACGCTCTCCTACAAATAAACCGCCCGATACAAGTGTCAGTGGTATCTCAGGGTGATTTTCGTGTAAAGCACGGATGCTGTTGGAAAATCCATAACACCAGCCACAATACGCATCCCATACATAGATGAAAGATTTTTCTTGATCATTCATAAGACAGACTCCTCACTCATCGTTTTTTAGCGACAATGAAACGCATGTTATTCTACTTATTCTGCTTCAGAAACCACAGTAAATCGTTCTCCAACATGAGCAGCTTGTTCTATCTCATCGACAAGTGCAACGGCGTAGTCAGCATAACTCACATAGCTGTCACCCTTTGAATTGACGATAAGATGGTCTTTGCCTTTCACATAAGCACCTGTCCGTTTGCCTGCTGGATCAAAGAATGCAGCTGGACTTAAAAATGTCCATTTTAATCCTTCGGTCTTTTGAAGATCTATTAAATTTTCTCCTTGGTGTGAAGCAGTAGCAAAGTATTCCTTTGGAAACTCCGGTGTGTCCATCAGTCTAGTTGTTTTGGCCTCATCTACAAATAAACTTCCAGCACCTCCCACAACGATTAAACGCGTTTCTGGTGTCTCTTTCAAGAGATGAATGAGTTTTTTCCCTGCTTCTACATGAAGGTGCTCTTGTCCTGCTGGCGCACCAAATGCGTTTACGATCACATCAAAACCTTTGACGTCTCCTGCCTCTAAGTGAAAAACATCCTTTTCTAAAACAGCTGCTGATGAATTGGTCACTTTTTGTGCATCTCGAACGATTGCCGTTACTTCGTGCCCTCTCGATTGAGCTTCTTTTAAAATGTGTTGTCCTGCTTTACCTGTTGCGCCAATGATTCCAATGTTCATGTAAATTCCTCCTACAATATATTGTTATTTTGATCACTTAAGATGTAACCACGATAGTTACAACAGAGGTAAAAAAAATTGAATAGATCATCCAATTTTTTTGATTAAAACCTGCGTTAGTTCACTTAATTTGATCTCAGCAAGCACTTGCTCCATCGCACTTTGAGCACGGCACAAAATTAATTCTAGTACAGCTTGAATATTTGCACCGATCGGACAGTCAGGGTTTGGGCTTTCATGAATTTGAAACAACTCTCCCTCATCCACAACTTCAACCGCTTTATACACATCTAGCAGTGTCATGTCATCTTCACTGCGATTCAATTGAGAACCGCCTTTGCCAAGACTCGTTGAGATTAGGCCTGCTTTTTTGAGCTTACTCATGATACGGCGAATCACCACTGGATTTGTATTGACACTTCCTGCGATATCCTCCGATGTCTGTAAAGAACCTTTTTCAAGTGATAGCAAGGCCAGAATATGGACAGCGACAGTAAATCTGCTGCTGATTTTCATGTTTTCTCACCTCTGTTGTAATCATTATAGTTACACCAAGTTAGAATGTCAACAAAAAAGTCTGCCGAGCTACTCAGCAGACGAAGATTGACGTGCTTCCATTTCCTCTTTCGTATAAATCATCCGCATTGGATTTCCTCCAACAAAGGAGCCTGCCGGAACATCTTTGTTCACAAGAGTTCCTGCCGATACAATCGCACCATCACCAATTGTCACTCCAGGTAGAATCGTTGAATTTGCCCCAATTAACACTTCATCACCAATATAGACTTCCCCAAGCCTATACTCTTTAATCAAATACTCATGGGACAGAATGGTTGTGTTATAACCAATCACACTATTTCGGCCGACAGTGATTTTCTCAGGAAACATGAGATCGACCATCACCATTAAAGCAAACGCCGTATCCTCCCCGACTTTCATCCGAAGGAAGGTGCGATAAATCCAATTTTTCATTCCCATAAAAGGCGTATAACGCGCCAGTTGAATAAAGATAAAGTTTTTCACAACCTTGAGAAAGGGGACCGTCCGATAGACTTGTCTAAGCGAATTGACCCCTTTGACAGGATAACGATCTGTTTTTCTCAACTTAATCAGCTCCAACAATCGCCAAGAGATCACTCATTTTCTGCAGCATATAATCTGGGCGATGCTTTAACAGGGCTTCTTCTCCCTTAATAGACCAAGCAACACCTGCTGTTTTCGTCCCTGCCGCTTGACCAGATAAAATGTCGTGATAATTATCACCAACCATGATCGCCTCATGCGGATCACTGCCGAGCTTGGATAATGCCAGTTGAACTGGTTCTGGATGCGGCTTTTCATTTTGTACATCATCAAGTGTGACAATGACCTCAAAAAATGGCTCCAATCCAGTCAGCTTTAATCCCATTAAGACCGTATCACGGATTTTTGTTGTCACAATACCAAGCTTAAACCCTCGATCCTGGAGGATTTTCAACGTGTCTAACACCGTCTCGTACTCCGTCACAAGCAGGTCATGCTGTTCATGATTAAACGTTCGATACATCTGGATCATGTCATCTGTCAGATTCGGATCCATTGCAGAGAATGTATCAAATAATGATGGACCAATGAAATGAAGGATATCCTCACGGCTGTATTGACCAGGGTAATAATGATCAAGCGTATGCTGAAATGAAGCAATAATCAATTCATTTGTATTGATTAATGTGCCATCTAAATCAAATAGCACTGTGTTAATAGTTGATTGGTTCATATAGCTTCCTTTCTAACAGCTGCATGTTCCCGCCTCCGCCAAATATAGCTGATGGCAGCTGTCAATAAAATAGCAGAAATAAGGCGAATAAGAAGAAGCGGCCAGACTGGAATACCTAAAGGAATGAAAATCAGTGTATCTTCGACCACCGCATGACACGCCACAAGGAAAATGAAAGCAAGCGTTAAATCCTTTTTGCTGACACCGTCCTCTTCCACTGCCTTCATCATGACGCCTGCCCCGTAGGCAAGACCAATGGTCAAACCAGCCACCATCGTCATAGACGTATTTTCTTTCATTCCAAGCATTCTCGTAAAAGGAGACAGCCACTTAGACAGCGTATGGAGCCACCCTAAGTCTCTCATGAATTGAATAATGATCATGAGAGGAATGACAATACAAGCCAGCTGCAGCACACCAAGAACAGCTTTCTGTAAAGCAAGAAGTACGATCATATACCAGCTAGAAGGCACATCAGCCGACTGAGCAGCTGTCAGCAAACCATATTGCGCCGGCTCCTCGCCTCCCTGCCAAACGAGGTGAATGACAATTGCTGACACGACGGCAAGACTGATTCTGACTAGCAAAATGACAGACACCCGCAGCCCAACCTTCGCCGCCACTGTTGATTCGATGATCAAGTTGTGACAAAAGGAGAGCATGACCGCTAAAATGAACACTTCCTTCACAGGCAGCTCTAATGTCAAGATGGCTGCAATACCCGCATACAAGTTCAGCATATTTCCTAAAACAAGCGGAATGGCCGCTTCCCCTGAAAGACCAAACAGACCCATAAATGGACGGATGAATTGTATAATCCAATCCATCACAGGTGTATGCTGCAAGATACTAACGAGAATGGTAACCGGAAAAATGACTTTTCCAAGTGTCCAAGTTGTCGATAACCCTGCTTTCAAGCCGTTTTTCCATGTCTCCCCCATCTCTTATCCCCCTTGCTCTTAATTTGATGAGTTGTTCTCTTTATACGGTATAGATGCATATCCCTTGATTCTTCTAAACACAATCAGCAAAACAGCCACTGCAAATATGGCAATTGAAATCATCTGTGCAATTCGAAGGTGCTCAGTCAGCATTAAGCTGTCTGTTCTCATTCCTTCAATGAAGAAACGACCGATTGAATACCAGATTAAATAAGACAAGAACATTTCGCCTCGACGCAATGATGTTCTACGTAATAAGATTAATATCAAAACGCCTGCGATATTCCATAATGATTCATATAAGAACGTAGGGTGATAGTAGGTCCCGTCAATGTACATCTGATTAATAATAAACTCAGGCAGGTGCAAATTTTCTAAAAAGGCTCTTGAAACAGCCTCACCATGCGCTTCCTGATTAATAAAGTTCCCCCAGCGCCCGATGGCTTGCCCTAGTAAAATACTAGGCGCTGCGACATCGGCGATTTTCCAAAAGGACACCTTCCTCACTTTAGTAAAGACAATCGCTGTCAGCACCGCTCCTATCAGTCCGCCATGTATGGCAATTCCGCCATTCCAAATCTTGATGATTTCATTTGGGTGCTGCTGATAATAATCCCATTCAAAGGATACATAATAAATTCGTGCACAAATAATGGCGATAGGAATGGCAAATAAGATGAGATCAATAAACATATCTTTATTGATGCCTCTTTTTTCACACTCCCTTAATGCGAGCCAGAGTCCAAGCAGGGCTCCGACCCCAATAATCACACCATACCAATGAACCGAAATAGGTCCGAGCTGAAAAGCAATCGGATCAATTGGTTGAATTGCTTCATTCATATAGACAGCTCCTATTCATCCTGGCCATTGTCTTCAATGACATCGGCAAGTTTACTTGTAAATTGTTCCGCTGCATTATGTCCCATTCGTTTCAATCTGAAGTTCATTGCAGCTACCTCGATGATGACCGCTAAATTTCGTCCCGGACGTACAGGGATGGTCAGCTTTGGTACATCTGTATCGATGATCCGCATTTTTTCTTCCTCAAGTCCTAAACGGTCATACTGTTTGCCTTGTTCCCAAAGCTCAAGGTTCATAACAATCGTAATTCTCTTATAGCTTCTGACAGCGCCCGCTCCAAATAAGGTCATCACATTAATAATGCCTAATCCACGGATTTCTAGAAGGTGCTCAATCAGCTCTGGTGCGCTTCCAACTAACGTATCCTGATCCTCTTGCCTAATTTCCACGCAATCGTCTGCAACCAGCCTGTGTCCTCTCTTCACTAATTCTAAAGCCGTTTCACTTTTACCTACGCCACTTTTTCCAATTAACAGCACACCTACACCATATACATCTACGAGTACGCCATGAATCGCAGTCGTTGGTGCAAGCTTGCTTTCTAAGAAGTTCGTTAATCGACTCGAAAGTCTTGTCGTTTTTAAGCTTGAGCGTAAAACCGGCACTCCATTTTCGTTTGAAGCTTCGATCAATTCCTTTGGTACTTCACGATCTCGTGACAAAATGATGGCAGGGGTAATATCTGTACAAAGAGACATCATTCTCTGCTTTCGTTCGCGTTCTGGGAGCTGTTCAAAAAAAGAAAGCTCTGTCTTCCCTAAAAGTTGAACTCTTTCTTTTGGGTAATATGTAAAATATCCAGCCATTTCAATACCTGGTCTGGAAAGATCACTGATTGTAATGGGACGATTAATCCCTTCCTCCCCACTTACCAGTTCAAGATGAAATTGTTCCATTATGTCCTTCGTACGAACTTTCGGCACGCTTCTTCCTCCTTTTATCACAGGCGTTTCAGAAATACAGCTCTATTTTATCACTTTCAATGATGAACCCAAAATAGTATTTTATCCTGATCCTGTTTCATCACATTTACTGGTATAGACAACTATACTTAAAAAAGGTAAACTGAATCTAACGACGAGAATAAGGGGGCACAATCATGAGCAGTTCTTTATTGCTCTCCAATATTCATATTGTGACAAAGACAGAAATCATTGAAAACGGTTTTGTCGGTTTACGCGATGGCAAGATCGACTATATTTCAACATCACCGCCGACAGGAAATTATGAAAAAGTATATATTTCCCGGGAAAACTTTTATTTACTCCCCGGAATGATTGATATTCACATCCATGGGGGATATGGTGCAGATATGATGGATGCGACACCAGAAGCCATGAATACACTTGCTGATCACTTACCCGCAGAAGGAACGACAAGCTTTTTAGCAACAACCATTACACAAAATCATCAAGAGATTGAGCAAGCACTTAAAAATGTCGCACAGTGGAGACCCTATAATAAAAAGCAGGCTGGAAGTCAGGCACAATGTTTAGGCATTCATCTAGAAGGTCCTTTTATTTCTAAAGATAAAGCTGGAGCGCAGCCTGCTCAATGGATTACACAGGCTAACCTTCCTCTTTTTGAGAAATGGCTGAGTGCATCAGATCAGCTGATTCGAATTGTGACTTTTGCTCCTGAGGAAGATACTGAATTTGCATTTCTTTCCCTGCTAAAAGAAAAAAATATCATTCCTTCTATTGGACATACAAATGCTCCTCATGACATGATTGAACTAGCAGCAAAGCACGGCGCGCGTCATGTCACGCATCTTTATAATGCGATGAGTTCATTTCAGCATCGTGAGCCAAATGTTGCAGGGGCTGCGCTTACAAACGAAAAGCTTTTGACTGAGCTGATTACAGATGGCATTCATTCTCATCCTCTTTCCGTAAAGCTTGCGTATTTGGCAAAGGGTAGTGAACGTTTGATCATGATTACAGACTCAATGCGTGCAAAAGGACTTGGAGAGGGAACCTACGAATTTGGTGGGCAGACTGTGACAGTCAGCGGTGAAAAAGCATTGCTGGCAGATGGAACACTTGCAGGATCGATTTTACAAATGAAAGATGGGGTCAAACGTATGAGACAGATCACACAATGTGGATGGACAGAAATTGCTCAAATGACCTCAACAAATGCAGCCACTCAGCTCGGGATCGATCATCAGCTCGGTTCGATCGAAGTTGGAAAACTGGCAGACTTGGTCATTTGGGATGAAGCTGGCGAACTCATGATGACGATCTGCCATGGACAAATCGTTTATGAAAAAAAGGAGGCCACACACTGATGAACATCATCGAATTTGCAGATAAAGATCAATTAGGAAAAGCAGCTGCTGCTTTCATTGCACGTACCATTAAATCAAAAACAGATGCGGTTCTCGGTCTGGCAACTGGCGGTACACCAATTGACACTTATAAAGAGTTAATTCAGTTGCATCAAACAGAACAATTGTCTTTCAAACAAGCAAGAACAGTGAATCTGGATGAGTACGTGGGAATTGATCAAAATCATGAAAATAGTTATATGACTTACATGAAGCGTCATTTATTTGACCATATTGATCTCCCATCAGATCAATATTTCCTCCCCAATGGTGCTGCTTCTCACTTGGAAGAAGAGTGCTTAAGGTATGATCAGCTCATTGAAGATTTAGGGGGCATTGATCTTCAGCTACTTGGTATCGGACAAAATGGACATATCGGTTTTAATGAACCTGGTACTCCCTTTGACTCAAAGACGCATGTCGTCCAATTAGATGAACACACTCGCCAAGCCAATGCAAGGTACTTTTCTTCTATAGATGAGGTACCTACACATGCCATTACAATGGGAATTGCAAGCATTCTTTCAAGTAAAAAAATTCTCCTTCTCGCATCAGGAAAATCAAAAGCGGACGTGATACAATATTTAGAACGAACAGAGATTCACCCAGACTTCCCTGCATCTGCTCTGAAACTTCATGAAGATGTGACGATTTTTATTGATCGAGAAGCTGGTTCACTACGCTAAACACGAGAGGATTTTCACATGTTTATTGATAAGCAGTCACCTATCCCCATGTACCATCAGATTATGGAGAACTTAAAAAAGCAGATTGAGGATGGAACGTTAGCACCTGATACACTCATTCCTTCTGAAAGAGAATATGCCGAACGCTTTGGTATTAGCCGAATGACTGTCAGACAAGCCTTATCGAACCTTGTGAACGAAGGATATTTATACCGGCAAAAAGGAAAAGGAACATTTGTTAGCCGAAAGAAGTTTGAACAACCGCTTCAAGGCTTAACAAGCTTTACAGAAGATATGCGTCAACGTGGGCTCAAAGCTTCAAGTCAGTTGATTGATTTCAAAAAAGTCGCATGCCCAGAGCACTTGCTGCAATCATTACAGCTGTCGAACAGTGAAGATGTCTATGAATTAAAACGAATCCGCCTTGCAAACGATGAACCAATGGCTATTGAAACGAGTTATATTCCTGAAAAATTTGCTGGCGAGCTCACAAAGGACCATTTAACTGGATCTTTATATGAATATATAGAAGCGAACACAGGTCTAACCATTGCCCATGCCAAGCAGGAGCTTGAAGCCAATGTTGCTTCAAAGGAAGAAGCTAACGTGCTGTCTATTTCATTAGGGGACCCTGTTCTCTCCATTGCAAGAACAACTTATTTTCAAAATGACCTTCCATTCGAGTATGTCATGTCCGTTTATAGAGGGGATCGATACAAGCTCACTCACACAATGGAAAGATAAAACTGTGCTCCTGAAAGCACAGTTTTTTATTTCCTAAGAAATGTTGATTGATCATCATTTTTTGTATGGATTTTCCATATAGGCGAAATCGCTTTCCCTTCGAAACGGTCTTTTGCGACAGTGTACCAATAATATTCTTGATTTGGCTTTAACCCTTTCCATTCAAAGGTTGCTTTTTTACCACTTTTCACACCTTTGACTTCTCCAAGAAGAACGTTTGTGTAGACATTCAATTCAAAATAATTGGTTTTAACGGATTTCATTTTTGGTGTTAAATCGACATCAATTGAAAATTCATCTTGATCTCCATACGTTTTTGGATCATAAAAATGTTCTTGATTCAAGTAAGGTGAGTATGTGGTGAAATGAAGCTTATTTTTTTCTTGATCCGCAGTGATCAGCCGCATAAAACCTTGACCGCCTTCAGGACCTGACTGGTAATCTGCAAGGATTTGATATACTTTTCTGTCCACTTTTCCATCATGATCATCGTCAATCTCATCTACTTTTCGACTGGCTCCGTGGTAGTGGCCACTAAATACTGCGACAATATTCGGGTGACGCTTTACCACTTGATGGAAGATCAAATCTCCAATTGGGCTTCGATTGCCGCTCACTAACAAATACTCATGGAAATTTAAAATGACAATGCGATCTGGATGTTCAGAAATGACTCGATTTAACCAGTCAATCTCATTTTGCTTGATCCCCCAGCCCATATACACCATCATATAATCATTGCCACCAGCAGAGATAAGATCATAATGACCTCGATTGTTTTGATAGGATTCACCGTAATATGGCTTGTCTTCAAAGCGTTTCGCTCCAAAGTATCTCCCATATTCCCTATAATGGCCGTCTTTGTGTCTGACATCATGATTACCAGCTAATACACCGTAAGGAATCTGATGCTGATCTAACACACGCATAAATGTATCGGCACGATTCCATTGCTTATCCTTTGAATCATCCACAATATCACCTGTATGGAACACATATTGAATATTTAATGGGTCCCTTTGATCTCTGATCCACTCGACCATTTTTTTGAAGATATGAGGATAACTTCTGGCATAATATTGAGTATCAGACATCCACACCATCTTATAAGGCTTTAACGTCTGACTGATCTCATCTTGTACAAGCAAATCAAACGTTTGATTTTTCATATACTGTCTGACTGACAGCAGCCCTTTTAGGTAAAATTCCTTTTCATCCTTGGCAAAGTGATGAGTGATTTTATCCCACTTTTCTTGCTGATGATTCCAAGCGTACATCGTTACCTTTCTCCCTGATAATGAGCTTCCTTTCCATACAGCCTCGACAACATCCTTTTCACGTACATCGTGATGAACCTTGATTTGAAAGCGATGATAAGGAAAATGCTGTAGATTTTTCGTTTCCACTGATTTACCATCAGCAAATGCAATGCGATTTCTTTCTCGATCAGAAAAAATCATTTCCCCTGTTTCATTTAAATGTTTTGGCGGCTCTGTTTCCGCTGCATATTTGAAAATCTTCATGGACGGATGCAGCGATGTATATTGATAGGCACGGTAAAAGGAGTAATCTAACTGATCATTAGTAGGATCATTGGTTAGCACTGTTTGCTTAGATGATTCCTTTTTTGTCCTATCTGACACTCTCTCTGGCGTTTCAGGGTGTTCATGTACCGTCTTAAAAACCTTTTTCAAAGTTGATTTGTTTCCAGCGGCATCTTTTGCTTTTATCTTCAATGTGTGCTCCCCAGGTTCTAATTCGCTAGAGGACGTTTGATAAGGCAAAGAGATGGGTTTTCCATCTAAATATGCCTTCATCTCCTCTATGTCACTCCAACGATCCGTCACCTTTGCCTTTAACGTAAAGACACCTTTATATTGGTCATTTGCCTGTATATTACTCTTGATTTTCGGACCCGTGTTATCGACTTTCACACGTACAGATTGAGATTCGTCTGCGGTTTTAGCCTGAACAACATGTACTCCTTCTTTCAGCCTTCTTGTATCCCACTGAATATAGCTTGAAGCATATGCTTGCTTCGGGATTTGAAACTGAAATGCTCTTACCTTCTTAGCGCTGCCACCGTCGCCCATTTTCCATTCCTCATGCTGGCTCGCATTTAGAGGCAGAATTTGAGTTCCATTCGATAAAATCATCTGGACATTTTTCAATTCAAAATCATCGTGATTTTCTCCAGGAAATCGGTCAAACGGCGATGACTTCGTCCCAGCATGGAATGATATCGTTTGTGGACCTGCCTTTTCTAAGTGTTTTTCTGGTATTGGTATCGTATAGGTGCGATACACTTTTGTCGAATCATCAAAAATGGAAAGTAAGTGCTTACCTATAGACACACCATTCTTAAAATATAAATTTGTCCCTTTGACATCAAATGCAAGATATGGATCTGCTTCAAGTGCAGGGAATACTTGTCGAATTGGTTTTCCATCTATCATTAATTTTATGCTTTTTTTCTGATCTGCTGTTGCTTTTAAGTGAAATACGCCAGAAACCGTATCTCCTTCTTCTACATTCAATCGAAGGCCGTGAGCTTTGCTTACTTGTTCCACATCAATTGTTTTTTTCATTGTCATTGCATGATTTTCGCCGTCAGACGCTTCAATCTGATATTCCAATCGATCTTTACCGATGAGCTCAGGTGAATAAATAATATAGTGAAACAGCCGATCATTATGATCCTTTTGAAGCAACACCTCTTTAAAATCTTCATGACGATTGGTCCGATATCGCAATTTGACCGTTTTGACGGACTGATCATCCTGCACATCTGCTCTCATTTCAATGCCTTCAGTTGGTTTTATCGGTTGATTGTCTGTCATATCTTCGATCACAGGTTTATGAACATCTTGTGATATTTCTTTTTTTTCAGTTGGAATTTGTGCTTTTAACACTTTTCCGGGTGTTGGCTCTTCCTCCACTTTCGAGATCAGCTTCATTTGTGTCGTACCATCCATTGGATACTTGAACAGTAACGATCTGTGCTCGCTAAACAATGAAGGCTTTAAACGATAGGATGCCGACGATACCTCTTCTCCTATATTTGTTGTGATAGAAACAAGGCGGGATTTAGAATTGGACAATCCTTTACTCTCAATGACCGATAGTTGCTCGCCCTCTTTTAAATGGCTTTTGTACATCGCATTAAAGTCCGCTACCGTTAAATGCTCCTGCCCTTTTTTTCTAAGCCAAAATACGTACGGCTTTCCAGGAGAAATGGTGATAGGACTTGTGTGAAATGAATATATATCATCCATCTCCACGCCTTGTGCTGGATTGCGATAGCGAAGCTGGTAATGTCGAAGTGAAATGGGTGCATGTGTTGTGTTATACACCTCGATGAATTCAAAAGCATCCTTGCCTTTGCGGTTTTTTGAATTCACGACGATTTCTGTCATCAATAGCTCAGGAATTTGTGAGAGATCCTCTTCAAATCCGTTTAAGTGAACTGCTTGTTCGGTTGTTTTGATGACAGACTTCTGCGTCAGGAATTCTGTATAGTAATGAACTGTTGGATTCCACAATTGATCTGTCGGGATTTTCGCTGTGAATTCTGGTTTCATCCCCGGCAATCGTTCCATTGGGATCAATCGATATCCTAGCTCATCACTCTGTTTATAGTACAAGTTTGCAGACAAAATTTGCTCTGACTGACTAATAGATGCCCTAAATTGAAGATCACGTTTTTTTCCTTGAACCGGACGGACATCTACTTGAAATTGATCAAAGATAAAAGGTGAAAAGGGCTTATTTCGTATGTTCACTTGTGTTTGTGTCAAAGATCCTGCTGAAGCAGGCTGACTGAAACAAAAAAGAATGCTCAAAAAAAACAAAAGAATGATTTGTCTGCTCACATTCACCATCGTGCACCGCCTCCCTTCGGATATTGTGTCTCCTGAAGACGGTTTTTATGACAGATGGAACGGGGAAACGATATAAATTCACACAAAAAAACCGTTAGCTTTTTTTCGCTAACGGTTCCACGATTCCTTTCTGTATGAGCAGATGGAAAATGGATAAAATGACAGCCATCCAAATGGCCGTTCCAAACCCATCAATGTTAAAACTATCTCCCATAAAGCTTGAGGTCATCATCAGTGTGATGGCATTAATGACAAAGAGGAACAATCCTAGTGAAAGTACTGTCACTGGCAGCGTTAAAATGATCAAAAACGGCTTCACTAAAATATTGAGCAAGGACAAAATAATACTTGCTACAATCGCTGCGCCAAAGCCTTCAATATACACACTACCAAGGCCTGGCAGAATGCCTGAATCAAAATATCCAGCAATGACGATTAAAAGTAATGCATTGACGAAAATACTAACGATCCATCTAAGCATTTAGTTAGTGCCTTCTTCCGGAACAACAAAATACCAGATGAAGTAGATCAAGAAGATCGGCATAAATGCTGTCATAAATCCGATGATCACCGTTAAAATACGAAGCAGGGATGCATCGACACTTAAGTATTCAGCAAGTCCACCGACAACACCCGCTATTTTTTTATCTGTCGCTGAACGATAAAGCTTCTTCATGTAGAATCACTCCTTGTCTGATTGGTGCTTTACTTGGATTGAGCCTGTTTTTGTTTCTGCAAAAATGGATATATTGTGCTCCGCCTGTTGATTGGCTTTGATCATTTTCTCTTTTTGCAACGTTTCATTTTTCTCTTTAATCATATTTGCATCAAGCAGCTCATGAGAGATTGATCCGAGATTGCTTTTCAGCTCCGCAGTCACTGCACAAGCACGCGGAATCTGAACGTCCACACTGCCTGTTGTCGTTTTTGCATAGATCGAACGGCATTTCTCATCTGACAGCTGAACAGCAATGTTCCCATTGAAGCTCTGTGCATCAATTGATTCACTTTTCCCGCGCAGGTCAATGAGCCCATTAATGGTTTCTACTTCAATCATACCACACTCGTGATCAGCCAGTTTGATTTGTCCATTTGCTGTTTCAATTCCGACTTTTTCTGCTTGTAAAGAGGCAAAAGAGACGACGCCATTTGTTGTTTTTGCAGCCAGTTCTTTTGTCTTTAGCTTTTCCCCGCGAATCGGTCCATTAAACAGTTTGACTTTGATTTTATCGTATTGGATACGTGGTACATACAGGGTAACATTGACCTTCATGGTCTTCTTTTCAGTTCGGATAAAAAATTTGTCCCCTTCAAGTCCGCAATCCAGATGTTGAAGAAATTGATGTCTTGCCTGCTCTCCATCCTCTGCACGGTAAATTTTCGCATGACACTCTGCTCGAACATCCCCATCATCCCAAGGCATCAAATTGAGACTGCCGTTTGCCAATTGAATATCTAAATGGGACAGTGCCGCGTCTTTGAATTGAAAAATGTGTTCAACGTCGACGGACTGTCCAAAGTTCAAATCAAGATCTACATCTTTGACCTTTTTCACCGCCGAATCTAACCATCCAAACAGCTTTGCACCGAGGTTTTCAGTACCAGTTCCTTTATTCTCTGTGCCAGCTTTTTCTTCATGAAAGGTATGATCAGCCGTTGATTTTTCTAGTGAAATGGACTGATTTTCTTCTAATTTTTCAAGTAGCGTAATTGCTTCTTTTGCAGATAATGTCCCGTCTTCTACTAATTTTAAAATGCGCTCTTTTTCATTCATACAAAGCCCTCCTACGATTTGATGGATTGAAGCACTTTAATACCTTGAATGATATTCCAAATGACAGAGATCAAAAAGCCAATGGCGACTAAAAAGGACAAGATAAGTACGGTGAACACTGGAACGAGTGAGTCGCTTGCCTGTGTCGTCAATAAAAAGGGGATAGATCCAAAAACCAGCAGCACACACGCTGCGACTGGCAAAACATGTGACCACAATGCACGCAGCGAATGCCGTTTCGTTTCCTTTTGATCCACTACAAAATATGCCACGATCGGTACAATAAACGGCATGAAAAATACACTAAAATAACAAATAGATGCAATGATCGACTGATCTCTGTTCATATATATTCGCTCCTTCATGATGAAAATTCCTTTCTAACTCATACGTTTATGGCGTATAAAAAGTTTCAAACTCATTCGATTTACATATGACCTTAGACACAAATTATTTCTTTTTGCACCTAAGTGTAGATTCTTCATGGATTACCCTTTAAAATATGTTGAAAAGATGGTGATTATCATTATAGGGGGTAATTATTTTGACAGATCATCATAATGCTAACCACACGGCACAAACGCTTTTAGACCTTATACAGAAACAGAAAAGCATGAACAGCGATATGATCAAGGAGCTAGAGGCCATTCATCCGTCTCATCCGAAGTATGGTGATATCCGTTATTTAAAAGTACTGCTCGATAGTAGCAGCACTCATATTTTAAAGGATTTAACGCACCTCAGTAACTTAATGCCAAAGGAAGATGTGCAATAAAAGGAAAACCCCTCTTTCGGAGGGGTTCAGATTGTTGACAAAGGGCTAAAATGAACTTGATTTTAGCCCTTTGTCTTCTTTTCAGCGTGATAGAAAACCTTTGCAGTCTAGGAAGGACGAGTACTGGCGCGGAGCGAATTTGACATTCGTGAGCACCGGCACGCAGGACTGACAAAGAATGCGAGGGTTTGTCTACACGCTGAAACCCCTCTTTCGGAGGGGTTTTTCTTTATGAGGATGTCACACTTTCTGTTTCTTTGACTAACTGTTTCATTCGCTCACGATCACGCTCTAAAATCGGTTTTAAGTATCGACCGGTGTAAGAAGCTTCTTCTTTAGCAATGTGTTCAGGTGTTCCTGAAGCAATAATCGTTCCTCCACCAGCACCGCCTTCTGGTCCTAGATCAACAAGGTAATCGGCTGCCTTAATAATATCAAGGTTGTGCTCAATGACCAATACCGTATCCCCGTTTTCGACCAAGCGCTGGAGCACTTTTAACAACCTAGCAATATCATCCACATGAAGACCCGTTGTCGGTTCGTCTAAAATATACAAGGATCTTCCGTTTGAACGGCGGTGAAGCTCAGATGCCAATTTCACACGCTGCGCCTCTCCACCAGACAATGTCGTGGCAGGCTGCCCAAGTGTAATGTATCCTAATCCAACATCAAAGATCGTTTGCAGCTTCCGCTTAATTTTCGGGATATTCTCGAAAAATTGAAGTGCGTCCTCTACCGTCATTTCAAGCACATCGGAAATATTTTTCCCTTTATACGTGACCTCTAACGTCTCGCGGTTATAACGTTTCCCGTGACACACTTCACAAGGCACATATACATCAGGTAAAAAGTGCATTTCAATTTTAATAATGCCATCTCCACGACATGCTTCGCAGCGTCCACCTTTCACATTAAAGCTGAATCGCCCTTTTTTATAGCCTCGTACCTTCGCTTCATTGGTTTGCGCAAACACATCCCGCACGTCATCAAATACACCTGTATACGTAGCAGGATTGGATCTTGGTGTACGTCCAATTGGAGATTGATCAATATCAATGACTTTGTCTAAGTGATCCATTCCTTTGATTTCTTTGTGCTGTCCTGGCTTCGCTTTTGCTCTGTGCAGTTTTTGGGCAAGGGATTTCAATAAAATTTCATTCACAAGTGTACTTTTCCCTGATCCTGACACACCCGTCACAGCGGTAAAGACACCTAAAGGAAACTTCGCATTCACATTTTTAAGGTTGTTTTCTTTTGCCCCTTTAATTTCAATGAAGCGGCCGTCAGGCTTTCGTCTCTCAATCGGAAGCGGGATGAATTTCTCACCAGATAAATATTGTCCAGTCAACGATTTTGGGTCTTTCATGACTTCTTCTGGTGTTCCAGCTGAAATCACTTCTCCTCCATGAACCCCTGCACCTGGTCCAATATCAATGAGATAATCAGCGGCAAGCATCGTATCTTCATCATGTTCTACGACAATCAGTGTGTTTCCGATATCGCGCATGTTTTTCAATGTTCCAATCAATCGGTCATTATCCCGTTGATGCAGACCAATCGATGGTTCATCTAAAATATAAAGAACGCCTGTCAGTCTTGATCCAATTTGTGTCGCCAAACGAATCCGCTGCGCCTCCCCGCCTGATAATGTGCCAGCAGACCGGCTTAATGTCAAATAATCTAATCCGACATTATTTAAGAAGGATAAGCGCTCTTTGATTTCACGTAAAATGAGCTGGGCAATCTGCAAATCTTTCTCAGATAACTCAATTTTCTCATAGAAATCAAGGGCATCAGATACAGACAAATCGGTCATTTCTCCGATATGTTTGCCATTGATGAGAACCGCAAGTGTTTCTTTTTTCAGGCGATATCCTTTACAGGTCGGACATGGCTGATTGGCCATATATTTTTCCATTTGCTCCCGGATATAATCGGAGCTCGTTTCCTTGTAGCGCCGTTCAATGTTACGAAGCACACCTTCAAACTCGATTTCATTTTCACGGACCTGGCCAAAATCATTTTCATATTTAAAATAAATCAGCTCAGAGCCGCTGCCATATAAAATTTTATCAAATAAATGCGCCGGAATATCTTTTACTGGAATATCCATGTCAATTCCATAGTGTGTACATACCGCCTCAAGAAGCTGCGGGTAATATTGTGAGCTTTGAGGCTCCCATGGGGCAATGGCATGCTGACGTAAAGTCAAATCCTTATTCGGAATCACAAGCTCTGGATCTACTTCTAGTTTAGAACCAAGCCCATCACAGCTTGAGCAGGCACCGAAAGGGCTATTAAACGAGAACATTCTCGGCTCAAGTTCCCCAATAGAGAATCCGCAGTGCGGACAAGCATGATGCTCACTAAATAACAGCTCCTCTTGTCCAATCACATCAATCATCACACGACCTTCACCAAGTCGAAGTGCCGTTTCAAGAGAATCAGACAACCGTGCAGCCACACCTTCTTTCACGACAATTCGATCAATCACCACTTCAATGGAATGCTTTTTATTCTTTTCAAGCTCAATCTCTTCTGACAGGTCTTCCATCTCGCCATCAACTCTGACTCGAACGTAGCCCTGCTTCCGAATTTGATCAAGTATTTTCACGTGTGTTCCCTTACGTCCAGATACGATCGGAGCAAGCACTTGCAGTTTCGTTCGTTCTGGATACTCTAAAATACGGTCTGTCATTTGCTCAATCGTCTGTGATGTGATTTCGATCCCATGAATAGGACAAATCGGTTTTCCGACTCGAGCATATAATAGACGCAAGTAATCATAAATTTCTGTAACAGTCCCAACGGTTGATCGAGGGTTCCTGCTTGTCGTTTTCTGGTCAATACTAATCGCTGGAGAAAGCCCTTCAATCGCATCTACATCTGGTTTGTCCATTTGACCGAGAAATTGACGTGCATAGGCTGACAGTGATTCAACATACCTGCGCTGACCTTCTGCATAAATGGTATCGAAGGCAAGCGACGATTTTCCCGAACCAGATAAACCCGTAATGACCACTAGCTGATCGCGCGGGATATTGACATCAATATTTTTAAGGTTGTGGGCTCTTGCCCCTTTCACCTCTATTCGTTCCATAGCCATCTGGCATTCATCCTTCCGCTTTTAGCTCTAGCAATAGATCTCTTAATTCTGCTGCTTTTTCAAAATCAAGCGCTTTTGCTGCATCTTTCATTTCCATCTCGATGTTTTCGATCACTTTTTCTCGTTCTTTTTTGCTCATTTTTGACAACTTTGGTGCTGCTTTTGTTTCGTATTCTTCTGAATCCTCATGTACTTTTGTTGCCTTGATCACATCTCGAATCTTCTTATGGATCGTTTGCGGAGTGATACCAAATTTCTCATTATACGCTTCTTGCTGCTCACGTCTCCGCTTTGTTTCTTGTATGGCAATGTCCATTGATTTCGTCATATTGTCTGCATACATAATAACCCGGCCTTCTGCATTTCTTGCAGCACGGCCAATCGTCTGGATGAGGGATCTTTCTGAACGTAAAAAGCCTTCTTTATCCGCATCTAAAATCGCCACAAGCGACACCTCTGGAATATCCAAACCTTCTCGAAGAAGGTTGATCCCTACAAGCACATCATATTTTCCGAGACGTAAATCACGAATAATCTCAATCCGCTCTAGTGTCTTAATTTCTGAGTGCAGATAATTGACCTTGATTCCGATTTCTTTCAGATAATCTGTCAGATCCTCAGACATTTTCTTCGTTAAAGTCGTCACAAGTACACGCTCATTTTTTTCAACCCTTGCATGAATTTCCCCAATTAAGTCATCGATTTGTCCTTCAATCGGACGGACTTCAATGATTGGATCAAGCAAACCGGTTGGACGAATAATTTGTTCCACAACCTCTGGCGTTTTCTCAAGCTCGTATGGGCCAGGTGTTGCGGATACATGCACAATATGGTTAATGTGCTTTTCAAACTCATCAAATGTGAGTGGTCTATTATCAAGTGCTGACGGCAGACGGAACCCGTGATCAACAAGCACTTGTTTTCTTGCCTGGTCCCCATTGTACATGGCGCGAATTTGCGGGATGGTCACGTGTGACTCATCGACAACAATCATAAAATCATCCGGAAAATAATCAAGCAATGTATAAGGTGTTGAACCAGGCGGACGTAAGGTGAGATGTCTTGAGTAGTTCTCAATCCCTGAACAAAAGCCCATCTCTCTCATCATCTCAAGGTCATACCTTGTCCGCTGCTCAAGACGCTGTGCTTCAAGCAGTTTTCCGTTTTCACGAAGCTTTTCCAACTGTTCCTCAAGCTCTTTTTCAATATTAATGATCGCTTTTTCCATCTTTTCTTCTCTTGTGACGAAGTGAGATGCTGGGAAAATAGCAACGTGGTCACGATCACCGAGAATTTCTCCAGTGAGAGCATCTACTTCACGAATACGTTCAATTTCATCACCGAAAAACTCCACTCTGATACAATGCTCATCTCGTGAAGCAGGAAAAATTTCAACGACGTCTCCTCGAACTCTGAAGGTTCCGCGCTGAAAATCTATATCATTACGAGAATACTGAATATCCACAAGCTTACGCAGCAGCTGATTGCGTTCAATTTCCATTTCAGTTCGTAAAGACAGCACAAGCTCTCTGTATTCTTCAGGAGAACCTAAGCCATAAATACAGGACACACTGGCAATGATGATGACATCTCTCCGCTCAAATAATGAGGATGTGGCGGAGTGCCTTAGCTTATCGATCTCATCATTAATGCTGGCATCCTTTTCAATAAATGTATCAGTTTGAGGCACATACGCCTCAGGCTGGTAATAATCATAATAACTCACAAAATATTCAACAGCATTATTTGGAAAGAATTCCTTAAACTCGCTGTATAATTGTCCAGCAAGTGTCTTGTTATGCGCAATGACAAGTGTTGGTTTGTTCACTTCTTTGATCAGGTTGGATACAGTAAAGGTCTTTCCCGTACCTGTAGCACCTAACAGCGTTTGATGCTGTTTCCCCTGATGGATGCCCTCCACAAGCTTTTCAATGGCTTTTGGCTGATCTCCTTGGGGCTGATAGTTAGAAACTAATTCAAAGCGGTCACTCACATCAAAGCCTCCGTTTCGTTACGAAATCTATCTAATGAATATATTATCATAAAAGAACACAAAAATACGAACTAAAGTTCGTGTCTGACTTGATTTTTATTTCCAATACAACCATACCCTCTCTGCCGTGGCTCATAACCCTCTAAAGAAACCTTCCTTTCAGTATGGAACATTTTGGAGCGAGATATTCGATCAGCAGAAAAACCACAAAAAAGAAAGCTGCACTCACTAGAATCGTAAGCACAGCTCCTGCAATCAAAAACATTTTCTTTTCATCAAGAGGGATCACATCAATGATGTTTTTCAGCCTTCTCTCTTTTTTCGACTTCTTTCTTGGCCATAAACAATGCCCCGGCCACTAAAGAAATAATATCTAATCCTACGATAAAGTAGGTTTCTGTATAGCCTTTCATATACGAAGCAAATAAAAGCGCTGCTGTTAATGCAATGCCAACGTAATGATTATAAGTAACCTTTGAAAATAAAATAACGAGCAAGAAAGGAAAAACAAGTGCAAATATGGCTTTTGTAATCACAAAAACCCTCCCTCTACATGGTCTACTCCCTTGATTATAGTAAAGATTGGCATAATGAACAATTCACAGTTTTCAATTTCAGCTTTTTTCTTCTCGGTTGAAGACTTTTGATATAGATGAGGAGGAAAATTAGTGAAAACGTCCCCTTTCTAAAGATAGGTCTTTACGTCTTTGACAGTTACATCCAATAAATTCTATGATGAAAATGATAGTGCGCACTATCATTTTAAAAAACAAAAAGAGACAAATGAAACCATTGGCTATTTGGATAAGGGGGCATTCCCATGTATTCAGTATTATTTCATGCGGCTGAAGAATCCGCATCACTCGCAGGGGCAAAAGGCGTGAATTTAATTAAATTAAACAATCACGGACTGCCAGTTCCAGATGGATTTATTATTAAAACGAACAGCTTTGCAAGCTTTCTTTCATATCACAATTTCCATCCAACTGATCAAAATCTTGCCCGAAAAATCACAGAAGCTTCGTTTCCTTCACAAATGGAGACAGAATTACTTTCATCCTTTCAATCATTGTTGAAAACATATCCGTCCGTTGCAGTGCGATCCTCTTCTGTTTCGGAAGATCTTGAAGGCGCCTCCTTTGCAGGTCAATACGAGACCTATTTAAATATCAAAACAAATGAAGAATTCTTGCAAGCCGTCAAAGAATGTTGGTCGTCTTACTTCGCAGCAAGAGTCACAGAATATAAGGAAGAAATGATTGAGAACGAGGAAGAGATGCCGCTCATGGCTGTTGTTGTACAAGGATTGATCCATTCTGACATCTCTGGTGTCATCTTTAGTGAGAATCCTGTATCAGGAAAAACAAACGAAGTCTTGATGACTGCAAGCTATGGACTAGGAGAAGCCATCGTCTCCGGCCTTGTGACGCCAGATACCTTTATTGTAAACAAAGAAACGTACTCTATTGAAAAATCACTAGGAACAAAAGAAGTGCAAATTGTCCCCTGTCAAGAGGGCGTCATTGAACAACCCGTAGGTGAGGAGATGGCTGGCCAATTTTGTCTTCAAGATGATCAATTGATCCAAATCACGAAAATGACAAAACAAGTAGAAGAACTTTATGGACATGGAGTAGATATCGAATTCGGCATGTCAGATGGTACTTTTTATTTACTTCAAGCAAGACCGATTACTGCATCTTTTTCCAATACAGCAAATGGCTCCTCAGGTGCAGCCTTTCAAATGAAACCTGAAGAGCTGCAAGACTTCTGGATCTCAATGGACGATCATATGCCTGGACCCACAAGTCCTCTTTTTTCAAGTTTGATCATACCTGCTTTAAAAAACGGGATGAAGAAAAACGGAGAGAAGTATCAAGTACCAGACCTTAATATTAAAAATATCAAGCTTTATAGAGGCCATTTGTATTCTTCACCGTCTATGCCAGAAGCGTCAGCGGAACCAGTTTTTGACGAGAGCCTATTCGAAATGTTTCCTCATTTAAGCGAAAGAATGTATCGCATTTTAGAGCAAAACTTGTTCCCATTATACGAAAAACTTGATCGGCAAATCACTCAATCGCTAACAATTGATGATGCCATTAATGGTTTTCAAGAATTAAAAGAGATTTATCTAAGAGCGTATGACGACCATTTTGACATTGTCATACCTCAAGTCATTCTATCAGCGATCATTGAAGACATGCTTGTCACATATACTGGGGATCAAACACAAGTCGTTCTGCTGCATGAAATGATGATAGGTGTGATGAACAAGTCTCTTGAAACAGATCAAAAGCTATCTCACTTGGCAAAAGACGTTCTTCAAGATTCCGAGCTTCTTCAGGCATTTAAAGATCATTCAACGAATGCTGAACTATTATATGCTCTCAATCACACAGATAAAGGAAAAAACTTCATTTCCAACGTAGAAGCTTTTCTCCAAGTCTATGGTTGGCGGTCTGTTAAAAGCCATGATTTCACTGAGGAAACATGGGTGGAGAACCCTGAATTTGTCTTGGACATCATTAGAAACAACATTCGGTACCAATCTGATTTTGATGAAGAATTTGCACAAGCCGTGATCAAAAGGCAAGAAACGTATGAAGAGTTTATCAGTCAAGTGACAGATGAAGCGTTTAAAACAAAATTTGAGGAACTTTATCATTTTGCACTCCATGCAGCCAATATTCGAGATGATCATCACTTTTACATTGATGCCATGTTAGATGCAAAAGCGAGACTCTATCTCTTAAAAATTGGTGAACTTCTTGTTCAAAAAGGAGCGATCCCTCATCAAGAAGACCTTTGGTATCTTTACGATGATGAAGTACTCAATGCGCTCACAACTTCGACCACATACGATTCGATCATTCAGCAAAGAAAAATTGAAATGAAGGAAAATGAATCCATCCAACCACCAGCTTATACAGGAACGCCTTCTGAAGCTGAATTGCAGCAAGTAGAAAGAATGCTCGGTTCGCTAAGGGAAAATGAAAACAACACAGACGATGCAATCTATGGAATTGGTGCATCTAGCGGCATTACTTCCGGAAGAGTCAGAGTCATTACATCTGCTGATGAATTTTCACAATTTGAAAAAGATGACATTTTAGTTTGTAAAACAACGACACCTTTATGGACCAGCTTATTTAGAGACGCAAAAGCAGTCATCACCGATTCTGGCGGCATTTTGTCCCATTCCGCTATTATCGCTAGAGAATATATGATACCTGCTGTCTTAGGTACACGGATCGCAACTGAAAAACTAAAATCTGGTGACCTCGTGACAGTAGATGGAGCCAATGGGCGTATCCAGTTATTAAATCAGCATTCACGGGCATAGTCGTCACTGTTTGGATCATATTGGCGGTCACAGATTTTATCGGTATACTTACTTTGTTGCAAACACATTCATAACCTGAGGTGAGTATGCTTGTTAAAATCAACAAATCAGCGGATCATTCGCGCAACAATGGAATTATTGTCTGAAAAGGGCTATCAAAAAACAACGACAAAAGAAATTGCGACAAAAGCGAATGTAAGTGAAGCGACAATTTTTCGTAACTTTAAAAACAAACGCGGCGTGATTGCTGCCATTATGAAAATGAAATCAACACCGACCAAAACCCTTGAAGCTGAATTTAAAGACGATTTATACACCGATTTAAAATTTCTCGGTAGCTATTTCCTTGAAGATTTGACTTCAAAAAAAGAATTTATCTATATCAGCATGAGAGAACCCGCTATGTTTAAAGATTTAACAGACCATGAAAAAATTTATCCTCAAGAATTGAGAGATATGCTGATTCATTATTTCAAAAAAATGAGTGCTCAGCATCGTGTATTAGAAGGAAAAGAAGACATCTATGCAGATATATTTATTAGCACGTATTTTGGCTTTTTCATTCAACAGCTAGAGCAAGACATTCAGCTTGTTTTAACACAAAAAGAAGACTTTATTGAGACATGCACACACATTTTCATGAGAGGAATTTCCCCCACTTAATTGGGTGAAATTCTTCTTTTTTACAAAGGTGGTAAACACATTGAATCTTAAAAAAGAGAACTTGATCATTTATTCTTTGCTGCTTGGAGCTATTTTAGTTCCAGTCAATTCAACCATGATCGCAGTCGCTCTATCATCCATATCAACTTATTACGATCAATCCATATCAAACATTACTTGGGTGGTCACGATTTATCTAATTGTCATGGCAGTCACTCAACCTATTGCGGGTAAGCTGGGAGATATATACGGCCACCGCAGCATGTATTTAGCTGGTGTGATACTCTTTTTGATTGGCTCCATTGGATGTGCTTTCGCACCTAATCTTGCTTTTCTTATTAGCTTCCGATCAATTCAAGCGGCAGGCGGAGCTATATTAACACCGAACAGCATTGCTTTAATTCGAGCAACAGTATCACATGAAAAGCTTTCTAAAACTATGGGTTTTTTCGGTTTTGGAGCGGGAATTGGTGCCGCACTCGGACCTTTTATCGGCTCTATTCTCATTCAGAGCTTTGACTGGCATTCCATTTTCCTAGTGAATATACCATTTTTAATTCTCACACTTGTGACAGGCGTTTTTATGATTCCAAAGATGAAACATGCGCGTTTACAAGCCAATGTAGATATCATCGGTTCGTTATACTTAACAATCGGGATCGCCACACTCATTTTGTTTACTAAAAGCCAATTATTAAACGAATACATGATCTATGGCGTTCTAGCGGTCATTTCCATTCCTTTATTTTTCAAACACGTACGGAAAGTTACAAATCCCATCATTGATTTGACATTATTTAAAAACAGTACCTTTACGAACGCTAACCTTTCTATCATGCTTAGTAATTTTGTGATGTACGCGATTCTTCTCATTATGCCGCTGTTTATGGAGCAAAAACTCGCGCTTTCTCATACACAAAGCGGGATTTTCCTTTCGATCTTTTCACTCTGTATGTCTATTAGTGGATTACTCGGGGCAAAGCTCCATCCAATAAAAGGCGCCAAAAAAATGATTCGATTTTCATTTCTCTGTCTTACTTTATCAGGTGTTATGCTGATCACACTAAGCAGCTACCCAAATTTACCACTCCTTATCATCACATTAGTCGCTGGGGGGATCTCATCAGGTATTGGCATGACTAGCATGCAGATGGCTTCTTTAACATCTGTTGATCAGAGTTTATCCGGCTCTGCATCTGGGATTTTTTCTACCTTTAGATATTTCGGAAGTATCATTTCATCTACTTTAATTGGTATATTAAGTGGTTTTCAATCTTTATTTATCATATTAATGGGCGCAGCTATTCTTGGTTTCCTCCTCTCTCATCGTCTAAAAACGAAACCCATTTCTCATTCATCTGAACACTCTGCTTAATGACTCCCTTCGCTCTATTTAGGGCGGGGGAGCTATGATTATTTGTTACTGTAACCGATTATGGATACAATGATCAAACTGTGAAAATGATCTTTTACTCATGAAAAAATGTCATATGAATAAACGAAAAAGAAATTTCAGCTTTCATTTACCTCTACTTCCCCACCTAAAAACTCCTTTTCATTTCTTCCAGCATTCATAACTTCGATTTTTTTTCACAATTTTTGTGTTATGCTTTTTGAAAATAGAGCACCAAAGGAGCAGAAGGATGAAACGAGTGAAATATTTTTTAATATGCTTGTCAGCTCTACTATTTTTCCTAGCAGGCTGCGGAAAAGACCAGCAATTTACGCCCCCTGGCAGCTCTCAATCAATTGCTGTCATTTCTCAACTAAAAAAAGCCTCCTTTTCAATCGTTGATTTACAAAAAAATAAAATTGTCTCTTCCGTTGATTTAAAACATCCTCTCACTGATCTTGTTCACATCAACAAAGACGTGATTATTGCATCAAGTAAGGAAGGACAATCTCTTATAGAAATCAATTTAAAAAAAGGAACAGCAACGGACTATATGGATGTGAATAAAGGTCTGACCTCACTTGCGTATGATGCGGATACCAACACTTTACTTGTGACCGATTCAGAGAAAAATGTCGTTTATTTTATCGATACAGTGCACAAGAAAATAAAAGCAACTGTGAAAACTGGGACATTACCCTCTTCTATGGCGTTGTCTTCTTCAGGAACGTTGTTTGTTTTAAATGCAAAAAGTCATTCTGTTTCAGTCATTGATATTGAAAAGAAAAAAAAGATACGAACGATTTCCGTCCTAGAACGGCCATCTGGCATTCATTTTGATGGGCATTCTATTTGGGTTGGAGGACACGGTAAACCGGGCACATTAAATAAGAGCATTTTTGCTTACGACCCTAAAACAGGTAAAAAACAGCGAGAAATCAAACTAGGTGTTATGCCAGTCGCATTTTTTTCAGAAAAAAACTCTTCTACTTTATATGTATTATGTCATGGAGACCATACACTATATAAAGTAAATACCGAGAAAAACAAACTACTTTCCTCTGTTGAGACCGGTCAAAATCCGAATTATATCACTGCTGATTCCTCATCTATATATGTCAGTAACTTAGATGACAATTCAGTATCCGTCATCGACAAACATACATTTATGTTGAAGAACCGACTGAACATCCCAGCAGGACCTTATGCTATCATGTTGGAGGAAAAGAAATGAAAGAACAGATGAATATTTTAATAGTAGATGATGAATTAGATATGCTTGAGTTAATCGGTTCCTTTTTGCAGAGACAAGGCTTTCACGTGATAACTGCAAATAATGGCACGGGCGCCTTGCATCAGCTTGAAAAAGAGACCATTGACCTTGTTGTATTGGATATTATGATGCCAGATATGGATGGATTTGAAGTCTGCCAGCGCATCAGGCAAACCTCTCAAATCCCCATTTTATTTTTAACAGCTAGAAGTTATGAAGAGGATCGCATTAAGGGGCTGGAAATTGGAGCAGACGACTACATCATAAAGCCTTTTAGTCTACGTGAGCTTGCAGCTAGAATTGAAACGACATTAAGACGAATTAGAGGTCTTTCTTTAAAGCGCAGTCGAATCATGATTGGTGACTTGGAGATCGATCAAGATGGCAGACAAGTCTATCTCAAGCAAAAGCCCATCAATTTAACAAGAAGAGAATTTGATTTACTTATGTTTCTTCTGCTCAATCAAGGCCAAGTCTTTTCCCGTGAACAGCTCTATCAAAAATTGTGGGAATCACACTCACCTAGTGGCTCTTTAAGAACAGTCGATACACATATTAAAACACTAAGACTGAAATTAAAGGAAGCGGAACGGTATATTAAGACCGTTTGGGGTGTCGGCTATAAGTTTGAGGAGGACAAATGAAGCCATTATCTATTAAAAGGAAAGTGCTTTTCTTAATCCTTTCCGTTATAGGCATCGTTGCTGCCTCAGCTCTTGCCCTGACTTATTACTTATACCAGCACTTATATATAGATAAACAGATTGATTCTTTAAGTTTACAAGGAAAGAAACTGGCAGAAATCTATCACAAACACGGGAAAGACACATATTTTACTGACAGAATGAAGTGGGCAAATGACTCAAGTCAGGCAAGTGTTATTTTTACTGATGATCCTATGGAGCTTTCAAGCGGTATTCCTTTCGATACGAATACAAACGATAACCTCATTACGTTTAAAGAACGCCAAAAGCTTCTTCAGGGGAAAACAGTTGTGCTAATTAGAGAACACCCCCAGTTTCATCAAGATATTCTCGGAATTGCCATCCCTGTGTTCTCAAACAAAAATGATTTATCAGGAACCATTTTCCTCTCTATGCCTTTATCTGATGTGTATGAACCGTTTGTTCAAATTCGATTAACGCTTGGCATCTCTATTTTAATTATCCTGCTTTTGATTTTCTTTATTGGATATAAAAGTTCTAATAAAGTCGTAAGGACGATCAATCAAATGAAAGAAATTGCAATGGAAATGGAATCTGGTGATTTTTCAAAACGCATGGCTGTGACCAAAAAAGGGGATGAGTTAAATCAGCTGAGCCGTTCCTTTAATAAACTGTCCTCTACCTTAGAAAAAGTTGAACAGCATCGCAGAGAGTTCCTTGCCAATGTCTCCCACGAACTGAGAACGCCTTTAAGTTATATGAAAGGCTATGCTGAAGGAATTGAAGAAGGCATTATTGATCAAAAGAAAGGCATGCAGATTATTCAAGACGAATCCACACGATTAAGCCGGCTCGTACATGACCTTCTTGATCTCGCACAGTTAGAGGGGGAATCTTACCCACTAACGATGGAGCCGATCGTCTTTGCGCAGCTTATTCATGATGTTCTTGATCAAATGACATTCATTGCTAATCAAAAGAGAATCTCGTTCAACCGCGAACTCGAAGAGGATTGTATTATTTATGGTGATAGCGATCGACTTGAGCAAGTCGTTCGTAATTTATTGGACAATGCCATCCATTACACGCCTTCAGGAAAATCGATTTCGATTGAATTATTCGTTCACCAACAAACTGCTGAATTGAGAATTACAGATGAAGGCAGCGGAATTCCAAAAGGAGATCTCCCTCATGTTTCTGAGCGTTTTTATCGAGTGAATAAAGCCCGCACAAGAAAAGATGGCGGCTCTGGTCTTGGACTAGCCATTGTTTATCAAATTATAAAAAAACATCGTGGCACGTTCGTTCTTCAATCTGAACAAGGCCTAGGTACGACCGCTATTATACAATTACCAAGTGCAGAGACCACTGAAACTCCGCCTGTCTCCTCATAAAATAAGATGACATCTTAAACAAAACAGCTCTTTTCTAGAGCTGTTTTTATTCAACAGAAAAATAAAGAATTGGCCTTTTTTTATTAACAGTTTATTCATATTTGCTTGTTACACTTTTTTCAAGTTAAGAAAAAGGAGTGACAAGCTTTTGATTAGACGCTTTCAGAAATTTGATCTTTATTTATTTTTCATATTGATTTTATCTGCCATTTTAAACATTTATAACATTTGGAACGACGATACAGTGAACGCTTATTATACAGCGGCGGTCACAAGTATGATGCAAAGCTGGCATAATTTCTTCTTTGCTTCGTTCGATCCCTCAGGTTATGTCACGGTTGATAAACCACCGCTCGCCTTCTGGCTGCAAACGATCAGTGCCAAAATTTTCGGCCTGCATGGCTGGAGTGTGATCTTACCCCAAGCTTTAGCTGGCATTGGATCTGTTTATTTAATCTACCGCCTAGTCAAACCTACATTTGGCCAGGCTGCTGCAAGACTGTCAGCGCTTATTATGGCGTGTACACCAATCGCAGTTGCTGTATCTCGTACAAATAACATTGACAGCTTACTCGTCTTTATTCTTTTACTCGCAACAGCCATGATGTTCAAGGCTGTGAAACAGCAGAAAGTGCTTTGGGCGATTGCTTCTTTTGCAATGATCGGTGTCGGCTTTAATACAAAAATGCTACAAGCGTATATGATTGTACCGGCTCTCGTCCTGTTTTACATCATTGCCTATCGAACGACATGGAAGAAAAAGTTGTTATCGCTGATGATTTCAATGATTGTTCTTTTAGGTGTATCTGCTTCATGGTCTATAGCGGTTGATCTCACTTCCAAAGACAATCGTCCTTATATGGGATCAAGTCAATCGAACTCAGCACTAGAATTAGCCTTTGGTTACAATGGTCTGCAGCGGTTGACTGGTCAACAGTCTGGCGGAGGAGGCGGCACAAATCAGGGTGAGGGACAGCCACCTTCACAGCAGGGCGATCAGCAAAATGACAATAATTCATCCACCATGCCTCAGCCGCCATCAAATGGAACTCAAAACAACTCAGACAGTTCAAACCAATCATCCAGTCAGGAACAGCCTTCCATGCAAGGACCACCAAGCAGTGCAAACGGCACAACACCACCTGATATGCCTTCAGGCGGTAATGGTGATGGACCGCCAAATGGTGGGGGCGGAAAAATGGGAAGTGGTTCTGGCATGTTTGGAACAGGAACAAAAGGGCCATTACGTCTGTTCCAATCTGAACTGTCCGATCAAATCAGCTGGCTGCTTCCATTTGCGCTCTTTGGTGCGATTGGTCTCTTCTTCTCGACAGCCTTTGAAAGAAGACGTCTCAATACAAAACAAAAAGAAACACTATTTTGGTTAGCTTGGCTTATACCTGTTGCTGCATTTTTCAGTGTAGCAGGATTTTTCCATCACTATTATTTAATCATGCTGGCACCGCCAATTGCTGTATTAGCAGGAGCCGGATGGGTGTCTATGACTCAATTGTTTCAAACGGGAATTGGCTTTAAAAAATGGCTACTGCCAATTGCGATATTCGTCACAACCGCATTTGAAATCTTTATCCTATCCACATTTACAAGCACAATCGGTCTTGGATTAAGCATTGCAGTCGGTATCATTGGTATTGGAACGATCCTTTCTCTACTTTTGATAAAAGGGAAAGAAAAACTAAAACGATTCATGTCTCTCATTGCCATCCTTGGGATGCTGATCGCACCCCTATACTGGGCAAGCACACCTCTTCTTTACGGAGGAAACAGTATGCTGCCAGAGGCTGGCCCTCAGCTTGCAACTTCAAGTGGCAGCATGAGTTCACAAGTCAATGAAAAGCTGATCAGCTATCTTGAGAAAAACAATACGGGAGAACAATTCCTATTCGGGACAACAGATGCAACCACTGCTTCGCCTTACATTATTAAAACAGGAAAAGCTGTTATGGCATTAGGTGGATTTAGTGGATCTGATAACATTCTCACGCTTAATGAATTCAAACAGCTCGTTAAAGACGGCAAAATCAAATACTTCTATCTTTCTGGTATGAGAGGCGGCAGCTCTGACATTCTCACTTGGATTCAAAAAAATGGCAAAGAAGTATCTGCTTCTAAATGGCAGAACAGCTCTACATCCAAAACGAATCAGCAAACAGACAGCTCAGACAGCCAACAATCAAAACAAAATGATCAGTCAAATGGACGAATGGGCGGAATGGAGAGCGGTACTCTTTATGAACTATCCGTTGATTAATTCATCTATTAAAAGGGAGGAACGATGACTGATGGAAAAGAACATACAATACTCTGTTGTAGTCCCAGTGTATAATGAAGAACTTGTGATCCATGAATCGTATCAGCGCCTCAAGACCGTCATGGATTCGACGGGAGAAGCATATGAGCTTCTCTTCGTCAATGACGGCAGTATGGATCGAACAGCTGAACTGATTAAAGGGTACTGCCAGACCGATCCGCATGTGAGACTTATTGATTTTTCTCGTAACTTTGGGCATCAAATTGCCATTACAGCGGGAATGGATTATGCAAAGGGAGAAGCTGTCGTAGTGATTGATGCGGATTTACAAGATCCACCTGAATTGATTTTAGACATGATTGAAAAATGGAAGGAAGGCTATGAGGTCGTATACGCGGTCCGCACGCAACGAAAAGGCGAAACAGCTTTCAAAAAGTACACGGCTTCCCTTTTCTACCGAGTGCTACGTCAAATCACCGAAGTAGATATTCCTATTGACACCGGCGACTTTAGATTGATGGATCGTAAAGTGTGTCATGAAATGAGAAAAATACGCGAGAAAAACCCATTTGTCCGCGGATTAGTGAGCTGGGTTGGCTTCAAACAGATTGCGGTAGAATATGTTCGGGATGAGCGGTTGGCAGGAGAAACAAAGTACCCTCTCAAAAAGATGCTCAAGCTCTCGATGGATGGGATCACATCTTTTTCTTACAAACCTTTAAAGCTAGCCAGCGTGGCAGGTATTGCCCTTTCAGCTATTGGCTTCATCTCGATGTTTCTAGTTTTATATTTAAAGCTATTTACAAACAGCACCATCACCGGCTGGAGTTCATTAATTGTCATTCAACTATTCTTTAGCGGGATCATCCTCTTTATGTTAGGCATGATCGGGGAGTATATCGGCCGAATCTACGATGAAGCCAAGGACCGGCCGCTTTATATCGTCAGGGATAGCTATGGCCTTCAGGCAAAGCCACATCCCGTTCAATCCCCTGTCCACTTCAAGCAATATAAACAGCATTAAAAAAAGCGTGCGAGACCCTTCAGAAGGTCTTGCACGCTTTTTAATAAATTAGACGGCTGTTTCAAACCGTTTTCTGTTAATAAAGAAAGAAAGTGTAATGATTAAATAAATGCCCATTGTGACCAGCGTTTGAACAATTGGTGTATTGAATACAACGCCGACAAAAATGGCCATGATCGCAATAACGGAAAACCACGTTGTGAAAGGATACAGCTTCACGCGATATCCGCCTGGCTGTGCGACGCTTCGAGATTTCAAATGACCGACGGCAATGATAAACCAGATGAATAGAACTGTGTAACTTAAAGAGCCCATTAAGTAATTAAACGTTTGACTTCCTACAAAAAGAGAAATCAATACAGCTGCATACAAGGTAGATGTACATACAAGGATGGCTCGAACAGGCACCTGCTGTTTTGACAGCTTGGAGAATCCTTTCCATACACGGCCATCCATTGCCTGTGTATAAAGCACCCGTGATGAAGCATACAAGCCAGAGTTCATAGAAGACAAAATCGCTAGTAAGATAATACCATTCATAATGTCACTAGCATACGGTACTCCGATTGTTGCAAACACTGTCACAAATGGACTTACTTGCTCATTGTTTACTTGATTCCAAGGGATTAAGCTGACAATGATAAAGAACGGTAGTACATAAAAACCGATGATGCGTACAAACGTACTTTGAATGGCCTTTGGGATGACTTTTTCAGGGTTTTTTGTTTCTGCTAAAGTGACCCCAATCATCTCCGTCCCACCATATGAATACACGACAACCAGCATTGCTGCAATTAATCCACCAGTACCATTTGGGAAAAATCCACCGTGATCCGTTAAGTTAGACAATCCAGGTGCTGCATACTGTCCGAATGAGACAAATAGCATGGTAAATCCAATGATAATAAATAAGATGATGACAGCAATTTTAATAGAAGCCAACCAATACTCTGTCTCAGCAAACATTTTGACTGAGCAAACATTAATGATTGTGACTACAAGTGAAATGATTAACACAAGCATCCAGATTGGCACTTGTGGGAACCAGTACTGAATAAAGATGGCCGACACGATCGCTTCTGCTGCAATGTTCAGCACCCACATCTTCCAATAGATCCAGTCTAAGAAATAGGCTGGATACTTTCCTAACACAGGTTCAATCAAGTCACGGAATGTTCTTGCTCCAGGTCGTGCAACGGTCATTTCGGCAAGTCCTTGCATAATAAATAATAAAATAAGACCACCAATCATGTATGCCAAAATGACAGCAGGACCCGCAATATCAATGGCAGAACTGCTTCCTTTAAACAGACCAGCACCGATGGCACCGCCAAGCGCAAGCATCATAATATGCCTTGATGTCATTGTTCGTTTTAACTGCACATGTTCCTTTTCCATTTTCTATAGCTCCTTTAAATTTGAATCTTCAGACAAATATGAGATAAAAGCATATAAAAAGGCCAGCCATCTCCTGGAAGAGACGACTGACCTTGCAACCGCGTTACCACTCTTATTGATTCAGCCATGGCTGAATCCAACTTAAAACCCGATAACGGAGGTCACACGTAAAGACTTACTATTCATTCAGTCTTACCGCTCTTTGAGCGAGTTCAATGATTCGTTTTACTGCGTTGCACCGACCCGCAGCTCTCTTAAAAAACGGATGTTCATTTACTATTCTCAAGTCAAAGCGTTTATAGTCAAATTTGTATATTCGTCAAAGATTTTATTTTTTAAATATACTGACTAACCACGCAATTGTCAACAGCCTTTTTCAGACAAACAGCGATTAACGAATCCAAACAGCTACTTCATCCATCGGGCGACGTGTTTTGCCGCGTTTTGGCTCAGTGACACGATAACCAAAGGCTGCCATGACAGAGATGTCGTATTGACCATCCTCCAGTAACCCTTCTTCTTCTAAGATACGATGGATGTGATCGTAGCTAAATCCTTCAACTGGGCATGAATCAATGCCGATCTGTGCCGCAGCTGTCATCATGTTACCTAAGGCAATATACGTTTGTTTTGAAGCCCAATCAAATAATGTACGGTCATTTTCTAGTAGATGAAGATCGTTCTCTTGGAATTCTCTGTAGCGCCCCTTGACCATTTCAAACGTTTCGTCTGTCATTCCTTTGATTTGCTTGTTGATGTATTCTGCATATGCTGAATCATAGCGGGCATCTGTTCTTGCCAAGATGATCACAAAATGGCTGGCAGTTGGAAGCTGCTTTTGCGCCCCCCATGTATACTCTTTTAATTTTTCTCTGAATGCTTCATTTTGAATAACGAGGAACTTCCAAGGCTCAAACCCTACAGAGCTTGGAGAAAGTCTTCCTGTTTCTAAAATAAATGCAAAATCATCCTCTGGAATCTTTTTCGCTGGGTCAAACTCTTTTGTCGCATGGCGGAATTCATACGCCTCAATGATTTCTTTTTTTAATAGCTCTTTGTCTCGCATGTTATTCATCCTTTCTAATGAACAGGTGTGTTCCCACAATCCAATTTCTTTCCATTCCCTAATAGAAATTGTTATGATAGGAAAACAAACAACCCGAATGTGTGATGTCCTATCTCTATGGTAAAAGAAAAGCTTTCATTGATTCAAGTACGCACATTTTTGTTCGTTAGGTACAAACATGTTCGTTTATGACCATTTTCGTTTAAGAAAGGAATGTTGAGATGAGTGCACCATCCAATCCAGTCAGTATTGTGAATCATGGCTGTCCCGTGTCTATCACTACAAATGTCATCGGAGGGAAATGGAAAGGCGTCATCCTTTATCATTTGACTTGCGGTCCAAAGCGTTACAACGAAATACGCCGGCTTCTGCCAAGAATTTCGCAGCGTGTCCTGACGTTGCAATTACGAGAACTTGAACAAGACGGGATTGTTCACCGTGAAGTTTATGAGGAAGTTCCTCCTCGTGTCGAGTATTCACTGACTTCTCTTGGAGATACGTTAAAGCCCATTATCTTTGCCATGCGTGAATGGGGCGAATCCTATGGAAGAGAAACGCGCCCAAAAGAAAAAAGCTGCCATCTCTAGCAGCTTTTTTAAGATGAAATCGCCGTTGGCTCTTGCTGAGGATCGTCCTTCACAAACAGGATACCAAGCTGGTGATGCTCCCCTTCGTAAGAGGCGCGTTTCTCAAACCTTGTCTGACCATTGAGACCAATGATCTCAAGCTTTGTCAGAGCACGATTGGTTTGTAGTGCTTCATAAAATTCTGAAACGGTTTTGATCTCGATTCCATTGACCTTTGTAATAATTTCTCCGATCTCAAGCTTTAAATCAGCCGCAGGGGTATTCGGAATGATACCAAGCACCATAAGCCCTTGATTCCGCTTAGAGAAAAAGAATGGTGCAGCGTTGTCATTCGCCCTCTGCTTCCATGATAAAAAGGCTCTTCCTGCAATCGCTAGAACAACAGCTCCCCACGCAATCGGCTCAAACCAAATACTTGCCGCACCTACTACAGCAACAACTAGACCGAGCATCATTATTCGGCGTGACGTAATTTGAATACTCACAATTGGCAGCGATCCTTGAATACGCTGGCCAAAGCCGATGATGTACGGGATCACAATAAATGAAAAGCTTTGATCGTGCACTTGAAGCACAGGCCACCATGGCAGAGAAGAAGTCCATTCACCTGCCGGCATCAGCAAAACAAGTGGTAGAAGCCACAGACGGTTTGCTCGCTGCTGGCCGATCAAAAGTCCTCTCGCACTCATCACCATTGCAGGCGATGTACGTAAATGCGCCGTTCGATAGGCTAAGATGCCTTCGGTCATTAACAGTAGCCCTAACAGGATCACAACGGCTGATGCATTCATCATTGAAAGCTGCGGCAGCCAAGAATGGCTCACTTGAACAGACATCAGTCCAAATGCCGCAATAAAACTGAAACCGAGTGTGTATGCAGACGAAAGCGCACTCGCCTTAAAGAATAAAGAGAAAACGATGGTCATCGCTGCAATCAGCACGATGAATCCAGGCGGAAGGGAAATCCCTAAGCCTACAGATATGATCGATAGACAAATTCCTGGAACCCATCCTTTTGAATATGTAAATTTCAGTTCATCGTAAACATCTTCTATTCTTGTTTGAAACGCTTTTCTCTCCCGCTTTACGCGGATGTAGCCATATAATAGGCTGATTAATATCATAAAATAAAAAAGAGGATGGATTAAAAACAGACCGACCGCTTTTAATCCGGCTCCCATCCACTCCGAGCTCATTATCGTTCACCGCCCAAGTCAAGCATTTTCTCTTATTCTATCAAATAAATCGATGCTTGACATCAGGTTTATTTCTCCTGATTCATCCAAAGTGTGACATTCGACAGTGAAAAATCTTTTAAATAGTGATTTACATCTACATCTAGTATGCCGCCGAGAAGCTGCATGGACCTCTTGATGTCGGTTAAGTTTATACCAAGTCTCTTATGATTATCCATTAAATAATTGAAGTATATCTCAGCACAGTCTTCATCGATCTCGTCGACTGATTCTACCGTTGTGTAATTGACCAAGTACCTGCTTAACAGCATGAGTAGACTTAATGCCTTTGTAGCCGAAAACGTCACATCTTTCGTACGACTCTTAAGCTCCTCTACCAACTCGTAATATTTTTTCTCTCTCACAATACTTGCCCTTTTCAATTGTGTACCCCCATTTACTAGTTCTTTTAAGAAAAGCGCAAACCTCGGTACAGCTCAATGCTTAAGCTGAATATCCGCAAAAAATAAAATATTTAAAATGAGTGCTACTTTTTATTGTAAGAATTATTTATGTAACATACAACTTTCAAAAGTTTCATTTTCATGACATGTTTAAATCAACAGAAAGTCTCTTATATAAATATGTTATCGGGTAAATTCGAAGGAATGTTATGTTTTTTGTAAAATAAATGAATATATTTCTCGATATAATATATTTTTAAGAATAAATTATTACATGTTCGTAACACTTATGAACCAAAAAAAAGAGGCATTTATTCGCCTCTTTATTTTTTGAGATATAGTGCTTTTAGTGCAGTTTGTAGCTGAAGATCATTCTTTTCATAAGATTTCACTTCATCTACCATCTTGTTCATCATTTTCGCTGTCTTTAAATCAATCACACCTGATTTTTCGAGATTGTATGTGCTTTGAAATGCGAGTACAGCCTTTTTCGTTTCTTCGTCAAAATATCCATCTACTCTGCCTGGGTCAAATGATAACCCTTTTAACAATGTCTGTGCTTGTCTGACTTCTTCATTGTTCATATCAAGCTGAAGCGGTTCTTTCAGCTGGAGCGGGCCAACGGTGAAGTAATCTGGTTGATGAATCGCAATGGTCGGCACAACGCCTTTTTTGTGAATCCAATTCCCTTTCGGTGTCAGCCACTTATACAGCGTTAATTTAATGTTACTCCCATCTCCCATTGGTACCGCCTGTTGCACAGTCCCTTTACCAAAGGAAACGTCACCTACCACTTCATACTTCCCTGCTTCTTTCATGGCACCAGCCAGAATTTCAGAAGCGGATGCACTTCCTTTATCAATTAAGACATTGACCGGGTATGGTTTTTGTTCTTTTCGTTTTGAAAAATATCGTTTTCGATCGCCATTCCGTTCTGCAATTTGAATATATGGCTGATCCTTTGTGATAAAATGTTTCAAAATGTCTTCCACACTTTGTAGATAGCCGCCAGGATTTCCTCTCACGTCCAGCACAAGGCCTTCCATGCCCTTTTTCTCGAGCTTATTCAAGCTTGCCGTGAAATCCTTCGCCGTATCTTCAGAGAAGCTAGAGATCGCAATATAGCCTGTTTTATGACCATTGACCTCTTTCATTGAAGCCGTTACGGTTTCAAGCGGGATTTCTTCTCGTTTGATATGGAATGTTAGCTCTTTTTCAATTCCATTTCGTCTGATTTTCAAGGCGACAGACGTTCCTTTTTTTCCTCTTATTTTCAGTACAGCATCGTTTAGGCTTTTTTCTTTCATCGACTCACCGTCAATGCTGATGATTTCATCTTTCGGTTTCAGACCCGCCTTTGCCGCAGGGGATTTTTTAAAGGCAGAGACAATGATAATCTTTCCTTCATCCATTCCAACTTCTGCCCCAATTCCTTCAAATGAGGAATCAAGTGAATCCGAAAATTGCTTTGCGGTTTGCTTGTCCATGTATACTGAATACGGATCATTTAAGGTTGAAAGCATTCCTTGTATGGCACCTTCAAGCAGCTTTTGACGATCCACTTCCTCTACATATTCATTCGAAATGAGGTCATAGGCTTTCTCAATTTTCTCCATTCCGTTTTCCTTCGCTCGATCACTTGATTGAGCTTGTCCAGCCACTGCAGCCGCTTTCGGTGACTCCGCTTGAGTCGCCTCTTTATGCGTCATAACCCCTGCACTGATGATGAGAATGACACTTGCCATGATGGATGCGATTTGTTTTTTCATATTTGGCCTCCTTCTTCAACTCTTCCTGATGACCTGAGTTATTATATGCCAGAAGAAGGGATTTCATGTAAAGACATTCTCCTAAGGAGGCTTGACTAATCATTTCATTAGGTGTAATTTTTATTTTGTTACGATCGAGAAGGAGTCTTCGCTATGTATATTATATTGACGATGCTTTTATTAGGAATTTTACTAGGGTTTGTAGGAGCTGGCGGGGCTGGTTTTGTCATCGCATTGCTGACGTTAATCTTTGATGTACCAATCCATACTGCACTTGGGACATCTTTAGCTGCTATGGCATTTACGACTTTATCTGGTGCATACAGCCACTACCGGGAAGGAAATATCCAGCTCAAATCAGGTTTGATTGTCGGTGCACTAGCTTGTATTGCTTCATTTGCCGGAGCAAAAGTGGCTCCTTTTATTCCAGAGGATAGCCTGCACTATTTAACAGCTGGTATGCTCTTTTTATCTGCTGTTTTTATGATGATCAAATTGTTTGTCCTAAAAGAAGATGCTGAACAGCAGCCGCTTTCTTCACGCCAATTGCTGATCAGGGGCATTATATTAGGCCTTGTATCAGGGATGCTTTCAGGGATGTTCGGTATCGGATCAGCACCATTTATTCAAGTGGGGCTTTTGATTTTGCTAAAGCTGTCTATTAGACAAGCTGTTGGCACAACGATGCTAGTGATTATTCCAATCTCTATTGGCGGTGGAATTGGTTATATTTCAGAAGGCTATGTTGACTTTATCCTGCTCGTTCAGATCTTAATCGGTACCGTATTAGGAGCTTTTATTGGGGCAAAATTTACACGCCTTGCGCCGAAACCTCTCTTAAAATCCGCTGTGCTTTTAACACCTATTATTGCCGGATTACTGCTGTTATTTTAACTTCATCTACATGAAAAAAGCCGATAACATGCTGTTATCGGCTTTTTGTCAGCGGATATATTGCGCTGGATTGACTGCATTTGATTTCGCGCCATTCCATAATCCTTTATGAATTTCAAAATGAAGATGCTGGCCATCTGATTGACCTGTATTCCCCATATATCCAAGGAATTGACCTTGCTCGACTCTTTGACCTGTTGACACACTTCTTGTTGAAAGATGAGCGTATACCGTTTGATACGTTTGGCCATTGATGTTATGTGTAATGAACACCACATTCCCATAGCTCGTCGAATAGCTTGAGTTCGTGACTGTTCCAGATGCGGCTGCAACGACAGATACTGTGCCTCTAGCTGCAATATCTAATCCGTAATGCTGTCCGCCAGAACGTCCGCCAAAGCCTGATGAGAAACGGCCTGCAGCTGGTTTAATGAAACCTGAGCTACTTGCTGGTGTATCTGACACTTGATCAGATCCTCCACTTGGTGCAGGTGCACTTTTCTCAGCAGCTGCTTGTTCTGCTTTCTTCGCTTCTTCTTTTTGACGACGTGCCTCTTCAGACTTTACCGCCGCTTTTTGATTCGCTAAAATTTCTTGTTCATTTTCAAGCTTTCCTAGTTCATCATGTGCATGTTCTTTTTCTTCCGTTACATGACCAAGGACTTTTCCTTTTTCTTTTTGCTGTTTAGATAGGTCCTTTTTCAACGTTTCAAGCTCTTTCAAAGATGTTTCAAGTCCACTTAGCTGTTTATTTAGCTCTGCTTCTTTTTGCTCTACTAGCTCCAAATCATTTTCGTGTTCTGTAATCATGTCTTTATCTGCTTCGACGATGGTTGTAACAGCTCCCACACGACTGACAAAATCACTAAAGCTACGAGCACCTAGCAGCACATCTAAATAGTTGATTGTACCGCCACTTTTTTGCATAGAACGAATTCGATCTTTGAAAATCGCTTTTCTCTTTTCAATTCGTTCGTTGATGACTTCAATCTCTTTTTTTAGTTTTTTGATCTCTTGTTTCGTCTTTTTGACCTCTTTTTCTTTTTCAGCGACTTTTTCAGTTGCGGCACTTACTTTTTGGTCAATTTTTTCAATTTCTTGCTTGAGCTTTGATTCTTTCTTTTCAAGCTTTGCCAGTTCTGATTTCTTTTTCTTCAAGGTTGATTCAGTCTTCGATGTTTTCTCTTCAATTTGTTGACGTTTTTGATCTAGGTCTTCGTATGCGAATGCACGATTTTCGTTCCCTGGAATGTATAGCCACGTTGTTCCAATAAACGCTGCCATTCCAGCCATTATCAGCTTTCTTTTCAAAACGATATTCCCCTCCCATGACAACTGTCGGCATGAAGAGTCGACCGGATGAATTGGATCAACCGGTCACATCTTCTATAGAATCTTCGAGTGCTGCCATCAATATAAATAGATTTATACTTTCAAGAATTTACGGATGGACGTTAAACTTCCCCACACACCGATAATGGCACCGATCAATAGAAGGATCAGTGATACTTGATAGACAAACGGATTGTATGGAAGCATTGAAATAAATGAACCTTGTACCCTTGGCGCCACCCAGCCGACAGCATAATGATATGTGCCAAGCAATACAGCGATTGGTATAATCGAGCCAAATACACCAAGTAGTAATCCTTCGATGAAGAACGGCCAGCGGATAAACCAGTTCGTTGCACCTACTAGTTTCATAATCTCAATTTCTTTACGTCTAGCAAAAATCGTAATTTTGATCGTATTGGAAATCAAGAACATCGCTGTAAATAAAAGCCCAATAATAAGTGCGATGCCGACATTACGCGCCACTCCGACAACATTAAAGAGTCGGCTGACCTCTTCTTTTCCATAAGTGACTTTATACGTCCCTTTTAGGTTTTCTAATTTCTTCGCTACTTTTGGTGTATCGTGGGGATCTGTTGTTTTCACAATAAACGCATCATTCAATGGATTTTCTTGATCAACCAGTCCCATAGATTGTCCATTTTCACCAAAACTTTTAATCAGTGCTTTTAGTTCATCATCCTTGGATGAATATTTCACATCACTGATTTCAGGAATCTTCTCAATTTCTGCTTTTAATTCATCCTGCTGCTTTTGATTCGCAGTTAAATCGATGAGAACTTTTACTTCTACTTCTTTCTCAGCGTTCGATGCCATGTTATTCAAGTTGAGCATAATAACAAGAAAAACCCCAACTAAAATCAATGTGACAGTGACCGCACTAATTGATGCAAATGTCATCCACGTGTTTCTTCCAAGTGAACGGAAGCTCTCACGTAAATGCCGCGAGAGAGTTTTAATCATAAATTCCGTACTCCCCTCTTGCTTCGTCACGCACAATCATTCCATCTTCGATTGCGATGACGCGTTTCTTCATGCTGTTTACAATCTCTTTGTTGTGTGTCGCCATGACGACTGTTGTTCCGCGGTTATTAATCTCTTCGAGTGTCTTCATGATTTCCCATGAAGTATCTGGATCAAGGTTTCCTGTCGGTTCGTCTGCAATGACAACCTCAGGATGATTGACGATCGAACGAGCGATCGATACACGCTGCTGTTCACCGCCGGAAAGCTGATCTGGAAATTGACGAGCTTTGTGCTTTAATTGCACCAAATCAAGTACTTCAAGCACTTTTTTCTTAATAATACTTGGCTGTTCACCAATAACTTCAAGAGCAAATGCCACGTTCTCAAAGACCGTAAGACTTGGAAGCAGTTTGAAATCTTGGAATACTACGCCAATTTCTCTTCTCACATAAGGAATTTCTTTTTCCTTCATCGAGCCTAAATCTTTGTTATTAATTAAGATTTTCCCTTTTGTTGGCTTCTCTTCACGATACATCATTTTAATGAACGTGGATTTACCAGCGCCACTGGGACCAACAACATACACAAACTCTCCTGGATGGATAGAGACATTGATTCCATTGATCGCCTTTACACCATTAGGATAGATCTTATAGACTTCCTTCATTTCAATCATGTAATCACCTAATCTTTTCTTATTCGCTGTCAAACAGCTTATCATGATGTTCTGACACTTCTCGTCAAAAAACGTTATGTATGGTCACGCACATACCCTTCGATACGCACAAGCAATTTATGTCCTTTTCATCCAAAAAGATGAAAAAATTGAATCGTCTAAATTTCAACAACTCCAATTATACGTCATGAATCGACGCAATGGTATTACATTTATATTTCAAAACTTATAAATAAAAGGTAAATAGAACAACCAAAACCGAAAAACGTGTCTTTTTACCCTTATTTTTTAAATAAAATTTAATATAATACGTTTTCATACTATCCAAAAGTCTTTTTCTACAAATAGAAAATAAAAAAACCTTGTCGATTAGACAAAGGTTTTATTTTTTCTCTGCAAGCCATTTGGCGACTTCTTTTGCTTGTTTTTCATCTACCATTCCGCTTGGCATAGATCCTTTACCGTTCTGGGCAATATCTGCAATTTGGCTTTCATTATATTTCTTCCCGACTTCTTTCAGGCTTGGGCCGCCTCCGCCAGATAAGTCTTTTCCATGACAGCCAATACAGTTTTGCTGATAAATCTCTTCACCACTGCTCACACTTGAAGCACTTTTACTGCCTTCTTTGTCACTGCTACTTGAATTTCCTCCACAGGCCACAAGAACAAAAAGCATAGCGACAAAAAGAAGCGTTAATCCGCTCTTTTTCATGTATTTCCCTCCCTTACAATCATTTGGTCAACGTTATTATATCCTTGTTTACGCCCTTTTAAAACCCTCACCAAGCACCTCTTTTGCATCCATGACAATGACAAACGCTGATGCATCGATCGCTTTTACCACTTGTTTCAACTTTGTGAATTGTGACTGCCCTACCACACACATTAAAATAGGCCGGTCATGGTCGGTGTACCCACCTACTGCTGAAATCTTCGTTACACCACGATCAATTTGATCAAACACCGCCTGTCTGACCTCATCCTCATGGCTCGTAATAATCATGGCCATCTTCGAGTGACTAAAGCCTGCCTGAACCACATCAATCGTCTTACTAGAAATGAACACTCCGATCACAGCGTACAGTCCTTCTTCAATCCCAAAAACAGTCATGGCCGCCAAAACAATCAAACCGTCCATCATCGCTAAACAAGTACCTAACGTCAGTCCTGTATATTTATTGATGATTTTGGCCGCAAGTGCCGTTCCTCCCGTTGAACCATTGCCGAGGAAAACGAGCCCAATTCCGATCCCAATCACTACACCGCCAAATATTGCGGCGAGCAGTGCTTCATGGGTGACAGGAGCAATGTGTCTTGTTAAGAACACCATTAAAGGTAAAAAGACAGAACCAACGAGCGTTTTTACCCCAAATGTTCCACCTAATAAATAAAAGCCTGCGATAAAGAGCGGAATATTGAGACCCCATTGTACATATGCAGCTTCAAAACCGAATGACTGCATAATGGTACTGATTCCACTCACACCGCCAGCAGCAATCTGATTTGGTAATAATAACGTATTAAAGCCAACCGCCACGATGGCTGATCCTATTAAAATAAGCACATAATTTTTCACTTCAATCCAAAGTTGAGAATGTTCCTGCTTCATGTCTTTCTTCCTCCGTTACTTCTGAATGCACAACTATTTTAAGCCCTCTCATTCAGATTGTAAATAACAGCCAAATGCAGTGCTAATGGGTTAATACTTTATCACACAGTCGGATCAGCGTACTTGCCGTTTGGCAGAAGAGTAAATGATGGTATATTTAATATGTACATGAGAAAGAAGGGACATACGATGAAGAAAATACTGAAGATCACCGGTATTACATTACTTGCACTCATCATCTTAGCTTTTGGTGCTTTCTATACATGGAGCCGCTTTACATATGGACCATCGGAAGCGTTAAAAAAGCAGATGAAGATTGAGCAGGTCGATCATAAAAATGGGGTATATTCATTTGAAGCATCAAAAAGCGATACTGGCATCATTCTCTATCCTGGGGCAAAAGTTGAACCTCTTGCTTATGCCTATCTAGGGAATGCGCTGATGAAGAAAGGCTATTCGGTCTTTATCCCAGACATGCCATTTTCCTTCGCGATTTTTAATACGAAGAAGGCAGAGGATATCCTCAAAAGTCATCCAGCCATCAAGCATTGGTACATTGGCGGACATTCGCTAGGCGGGACAGCTGCCGCTATGTATGCAGAGAAAAATCAAAGCAAGCTGGACGGCCTCTTTTTCCTTGCCTCCTATCCTGCATCAGATGATTTGAAACAGGCTTCCTTGCAAGTATTATCTATTTCAGGAGAAAAAGATGGGCTAGCGACACAAGAAAAAATCAAAAAATCGAAAAAGCAGCTACCTTCTCAAACGGTGTACCATGAGATAAAAGGCGGTAATCATGCTCAATTTGGCATGTATGGCAAACAAAAAGGGGATCAGCCTGCAGACATTCCAGTCCTCACGCAACAAAAAGACATCGTTCAGACGATGCTGGAATGGTTAAAACCAGCAAAAAAGCTCCCGTAATGGGAGCTGCAAGATTGATGACAAAGGGCTAAAATGAACTTGATTTTAGCCCTTTGTCTTCTTTTCAGCGTGATAGAAAACCTTTGCAGTCTAGGAAGGACGAGCACTGGCACGGAGCGAATTTGACATTCGTGAGTACCAGCGCACAGGACTGACACAGAATGCGAGGGTTTGTCTACACGCTGAAACTCCCGTAATGGGAGCTTTTCATTTTTTATGCCTTCGTCGCTTCTAAAAACTCTTCAGCATCTGCCACAGCCAGTGAAATGGCCTCTTCCCAAAATGCTTTTTGAGTCAGGTCGACACCTAGGTGCTTATATGCCAAATCTTCTACAGTCATTGACGCTGTATCTTTTAATAGCGCAATATATTTCTCTTCAAATGATGCCCCGGCTTGCAATGCTTTCGCGTAAATACCTAGCGAGAACATGTACCCGAAGGTATAAGGGAAGTTATAAAACGGGACACCTGTAATATGGAAATGCAGTTTAGACGCCCAGAAATGCGGATGGTATTCATCTAAAGAGTCACCAAAGGCTTCCTTCTGTGCTTCTACCATCAACTCATTCAAGCGGTCAGCTGGCACTTCTCCTTGTTTGCGCTCTTCATAAAAGCGTTGTTCAAATAAGAAGCGTGATTGAATATTCATAAAGAATGCCACACTGCGCTGCAGCTTATCCTCTAGCAAACTGAGACGCTCTTCTTCATTGGCCGCCTCTTTTAATGAAGCATCTGCCACAATCATTTCTGCGAATGTCGACGCAGTTTCAGCTACATTCATCGCATATTTACGATTCAACATCCGAACATCCTGCATGACTTCCTGATGGAACGAATGACCAAGCTCATGTGCTAGTGTCGCTACATTGGATGGAGTCCCTGAGAAGGTCATAAAAATACGTGATTCTCCGCTATCAGGGAAATTCGTACAAAAACCGCCCACTCGTTTGTTTGGGCGATTCTCAGCTTCTACCCAGCGTTCATTAAAAGCTTTTTCAGTAAAAGCAGCAAGCTCTTTTCCAAACCCTGCGAAATGCTTGATAATAAAAGCGGCTGCGTCTTGATAAGAATAGGTTTTTGTCTCACTTCCAATAGGCGCTCCCACATCAAACCAGCTTAGTTTATCAACCCCAAGCATGTCAGCTTTACGTTGTAAATAATCAATGAATGGCTGTTTATGTTCATCAATGACAGACCACATTGTATCGAGCGTCTCTTGTTTCATCCGGCAAATATCAAGGGGCTCTTTTAATATATGATCCCATCCTCTTGCTTCATATACTTGTAGACGAAAACCAGCGAGATGATTGAGTGTGCTTGCAAACAAATGTTCATCCTGTGTCCATGCATGTTCTAAATTATGATACACGGCTTTTCTCACTTCACGGTCTGAATCATCCATCGCATTTTCTGCTTGGCCTACAGAAATCATTTGTGTTTCACCATTTTGCTCAAATGGAATGGTAATTTTGTTCACCAAGCTAGAATAAAGTTCATCCCACGCATGATACCCATCTACTGCTAGTTTTTGAATGAGTGTTTCCTGTTCAACAGGCAGTTGATCTTTCACATGTTCTCTTCGTTCATTTAATATGTAACGAACATCTGAGAAAGCGGCTGAATCCATTAATTCTTCCCACTGGCTAGTAGGAATCTCAGCAAGTGATTGATCAAACCCTGCTAGAATGGTTCCTAATTCAGCTTCCAGCTTGGCAATAGACCCCCGGAGACTGCCCGCCTTCATATCCTTTGTATTTTGAGATTGTAGACAGGATACAAATGAACCTGCTTGCGCTAGTTTTTTATATGTGATTTCATACGTTTCAAGGACAGCTGTTAACTTTTTTTCAATTTGTGTATCTTCTTTTGAAAAGGCATCTACCTTTTGTCGTAACTCATCTAATAGCTGCTGTATGTGCTGTAAGTATGTGATAAATTCTGATGAAGAACTGCCTCCTTTAAAAAAGGCATCTAAATCCCACGTCTCTTGTAATGGTTTTAATCCCAAATTATTTCCCCCTTTAATTGCTAATTTCATCATACAAAGGATATAGAGTCAGTATGGCATATGTATTCCTTTATATTCATTATATTTTCTCACAATTAAAAAAACCCGGCAAGAAGCCGAGTTTTTATGATAATTTTGAACGTAAATACGCATCGATAAAGGAATCTAAATCTCCATCCATCACCGCTTGAACATTTCCCATCTCCGTGTTGGTACGATGGTCTTTCACAAGAGAATATGGGTGGAAAACATACGAGCGAATTTGGCTTCCCCAGCCAATTTCTTTCTGTTCTCCTCTGATTTCATCCAATTCCGCCTGCTGTTCTTCGATCCGTTTTTGATAAAGCTTAGATTTCAGCATTTTCATTGCACGTTCTCTGTTTTTGATTTGGGATCTTTCCGTTTGGCACGTCACGACGACATTTGTTGGGATGTGTGTGATACGAACCGCAGAGTCCGTCGTATTGACGTGCTGACCCCCTGCACCACTTGCACGATACGTATCCACCTTAATATCCTCTGTACGAATATCGATATCAATTTCTTCATTAAATTCTGGCATGACATCACAGGAAACGAAAGAGGTGTGTCTACGGCCAGATGAATCAAATGGAGAAATACGGACTAAACGATGAACACCTTTTTCTGCTTTTAAGTAACCGTAAGCGTTATGTCCTTTAATCAGTAATGTCACAGACTTAATTCCGGCTTCATCCCCTGGAAGATAATCAAGGGTTTCAACCTTAAAGCCTCTGCGCTCTGCCCAGCGGGTATACATTCTGAGGAGCATCGATCCCCAGTCCTGTGATTCCGTTCCACCTGCACCTGGGTGAAGCTCAAGAATGGCATTGTTTTTGTCATAAGGTTCGCTTAAAAGAAGCTGTAGCTCAAATTCATTAAACTGCTTCGTTAAGTTCTTCAGCTCTTTTTCAAGCTCTGCATGAAGCTCCTCGTCATAATCTTCCTTTAATAAGTCATGTGTCATTTGTAGTTCTTCATGCGATTCACTGAGTTCATGATAGGAGTTCACAGAATCCTTTAGTGCATTGGCTTCATTGATTACCCCTTGAGCCTTTTGCTGATCGTTCCAAAAATCAGCCTCTGACATCGTCGCTTCAAGCTCTGCGATTTTGACTTCTTTTGTTTCTAGGTCAAAGAGACCCCCTAAAATCAGCTAGCCTGCTAGCCATATTTTCAAGCTCTTGTCTAATTTCTACTAATTCCATATCCTTCACCTCATAGATGTATGGGGACTGACATGAATAGAAAGAGGTTTTCACCTCTTTCCATTACTTATTCTGTCTTCCCATGACAATTTTTATATTTCTTGCCGCTTCCGCAGTGACACGGTGAGTTTCTTCCGATATCCACCACTTTACGCACCGGCTTTTTCTTCACGGTTTTCTCCTCATCGCCTTCTTGAGGCTGATGAGCAGTTGTTTGTCCTTGAACGACTTCTTCACGTTCTAGGTTGTTTTGGATTTCTGATTTTAGCACATATTTAGCGACGTCATCTTCAATTGAAGCGACCATATGCTCAAACATCGCAAATCCTTCCATTTGATACTCACGAAGCGGATTGGTTTGTGCATATGCACGTAAATGGATTCCTTGACGCAGCTGATCCATTGCATCGATATGATCCATCCACTTCGAATCTACTGCACGAAGAACGATGACTTTTTCAAATTCACGCATTTGTTCATCGCCAAATGTCTCTTCTTTTGCATCATATTTCTCTTTAATCCGCTCCATGATGAATTCGGTGATCTCATCTGCTTCTTTACCGAAGATATCTTTGACCGAAATGGCACCTTCATCTAAATAGTTCGTGTTGATTAATTCAACAAGACCATCTAGTTTCCATTCTTCTGGAAGCTCTTCTTTCGGCGTGTAAGATCCAACAGCCCGCTCAATAGACGATTGAATCATATTGATCACAATCGATTTCAAGTTATCAGAATCGATGACTTCAAAACGCTGTTTGTAAATGACTTCACGCTGTTGACGAAGAACATCATCATATTGCAGAAGCTGCTTACGGGAATCAAAGTTATTCCCCTCAACACGTTTTTGAGAAGATTCAACAGCTTTTGAGACCATTTTACTTTGAATTGGAGTAGAGTCATCCATACCGAAGCGATCAAGCATCGCCATTGTCCGCTCTGCACCAAATCGGCGCATCAATTCATCTTCCATTGAGAGATAGAATTGAGTAATCCCTGGGTCTCCTTGACGACCAGAACGACCACGGAGCTGGTTATCAATACGGCGTGATTCATGACGCTCTGTCCCAATAACAGCAAGACCGCCTAGTTCTTTCACACCTTCGCCAAGCTTGATGTCTGTTCCACGTCCCGCCATGTTTGTCGCAATTGTGACGGCACCTTTTTGTCCAGCTTCCTCAATAATTTGTGCTTCACGCTCATGGTTTTTCGCATTTAACACTTGATGAGGGATGCCTTTATTTTTAAGCAGTTTTGAAATCAATTCAGATGTCTCAACCGCAACAGTTCCGACAAGGACCGGCTGTCCTGTCATATAACGCTGTGCGACGTCTTCAGCTACTGCTTTAAATTTGCCATCCATTGTACGGTAAATTAAATCAGGTCTGTCGTCACGCACAACCGGTTTATTGGTTGGGATTGTGACAACCTGCATATTGTAAATGTTACGGAATTCCTCTTCTTCCGTTTTCGCTGTACCTGTCATACCAGATAGCTTTTCATACATACGGAAGTAGTTCTGGAACGTAATGGTTGCAAGTGTCATGCTTTCATTCTGCACTTCAAGACCTTCTTTTGCTTCAATGGCTTGGTGCAGACCTTCACTATAGCGACGTCCTTTCATTAAACGTCCTGTGAAGGAGTCAACGATGACGACTTGACCATCTTCCACAACATAATCAACGTCTTTTTGCATCGCAACATGCGCCTTAAGAGCCTGCGCGATATGGTGGTTAAGAGCAACATGTTTGACATCAAACAAGTTCTCGATGCCAAATGCTTTTTCCGCCTTCGTCATTCCGCTTTCAGTCAGCTGTACACTTTTTGTTTTAATATCATAAGTGAAATCGTCTTCTATTTTTAACGTACGAACAAAGGCATTTGCTTGTACGTAAAGTTTCGTCGATTTTGCAGCTTGTCCAGAAATAATAAGAGGTGTTCTCGCTTCATCAATTAAGATGGAGTCAACTTCATCAATGACGGCATAATGAAGTGGTCTTTGAACCATTTGCTCTTTGTACAGCACCATGTTATCACGTAAATAATCAAAGCCAAGCTCATTATTTGTTGAATACGTGATATCAGCAGCGTACGCTTCTCTTTTTTCATCTTTGTCTAAGCTGTTTAAGTTTAAGCCAACCGTTAAGCCAAGAAATTCAAAAATCTTGCCCATTTCCTCTGCATCACGACTTGCCAAATATTCGTTGACTGTCACAATGTGGACGCCTTTTCCAGAAAGAGCATTCAAATAAACAGGCATTGTTGAAGTCAACGTTTTACCTTCACCTGTTTTCATCTCAGAGATATTCCCTTCATGTAGGGCAATCCCCCCCATGAGCTGCACCTTAAATGGGAACATTCCTGTCACGCGGCGGGAAGCCTCACGAACCGTTGCAAATGCTTCAACCAAAAGGTCGTCTACAGATTGTCCTTTTTCAAGTTTTTCTTTAAATTCGATCGTTTTATTTCGTAAAGCCTCGTCAGATAATTTCTCAAAATCTTGAGCGAGAGCTTCGATTTCATTTGCCTTTTTTTCATATCGGCTGATCGTACGTTTCGTAGGATCAAACACTTTGTTTAAGATTCCAAGCATATAATAACGCTCCTCTATTTCATGCAATTTTTCGGCATGTCCAAAAGTTTGACAGGTCCATATTTACCTGCATTTATCATACCATACCTTCCTTGATTTCCAAAGAATTTGCAATGATTTAGCACAAAAAACCCGCCCCTAATGAAGGGAGCGGGTTTACTTTTTTTAGGTCATTTTCGGATCAAAAGGAACGAATGATTAAGCGTTTGGCTCAATGAGTCCATATTTACCGTCATTTCGGCGGTATACCACATTGGTCAAATTTGTCTCAGCATTTGTGAAGACAAAGAAACTGTGACCTAACATGTTCATTTGGAGAATGGCCTCTTCGCTATCCATTGGTTTTAAATTGAAGCGTTTTTGTCTGACGATTTCTGTTTCATCAATCTCTTCGTCATCTTGAACTGCTACTTCGGACGCACCGTTTCCTCCAGCAAATAAATGCTTTTTCGCACCTTGCTCACGGAATTTACGGTTCACTTTCGTTTTATGTTTTCTAATTTGACGTTCTAATTTACTGGTTGCTAGGTCTACTGCATTGTACATATCCTCATTATGCACCTCTGCTCGAAGTGCTAGATCAGTCATTGGAATGGTAACCTCAACTTTAGATTCTTGATCGTTGTAAAATTTCAAGTTCACGTTGACTGAAGCATCAACATCTGACTCAAAATAACGCTCCAGCTTTCCAATTTTTTTCTCGACATGATCTCTTAGTGCAGGTGTTACTTCGATGTTTTCTCCTCGGACATTGTAATTCATGTAAAGAACGCCTCCTTTAAAATTAAGGATATGTAAACTTATTTCTACTTTTCCCTCCTTTTCTCCTGCTCAAACGTAAAAAAAATGTGAATTTTTATTGAAATTTGTCGAATCCTGCGGTGCTTCAGCTTTTACTTGATAGGTGATGAATATATATTCGATTAATTCTTGAAAAAGACCATCGCACTGTTAAATCTTGAAAGATGAAATAGATGTTTTCAGTGATTGAGACAAAGATTTTAAATCTTCCGCAGCTGCTTTCATTTCCTCATTCGCCGCTAGTGATTCTTCAACAGCCGCCGACATGTACTCTGTTTCCTCAGAATTTCGCTTGGCTCCTTCTTCTATCACACCAATTGTTTGAGAAATTTCTTCTGTACTAGCTGAGATTTGCTCTGTCGTGGCAGAAAGCTCCTCTGCTTTCATCGAGATATCACGGATGGATTCCAGAATTTCTTGAAAGCTCTGTTCAGACAATTGCGATACTTTCACACCTTCTGCTACATCTCGTTCCACTTTCGTCATAGATTGAGACGATCTTTCAGTATCTTTGTTCACGTTGGCGAGTAGCTGACTAATTTGATCAGTCAGCTGACTTGATTCTTCCGCCAGCTTTCTGACTTCATCTGCAACAACCGCAAAACCTCGTCCATGTTCCCCAGCCCTTGCTGCTTCAATGGCTGCGTTTAAAGCAAGTAAATTTGTCTGATCTGCAATGGCATGAATATTCCCCAGCAGGTCTTGAATGCCGGTAAACTGTACTTGTACATTGGCCATTGTAGAATGATGTTCATTCACAGATTCTTTAATAGAACTCATTTGTTTCACAAATTGTTGAATGAGGGATGCGCCCTCTTCAGCCTTTTCAGTCACTGAAATTGAGTGTCCCGAAACATCAGACGTATGTTCAGCCGCATTATGCATACCAGTCGAGACTTCTTGAATCGCCGAAGCTACTTTTCCTACTGCATCCGATTGTTCACGTGAAGCTTCACTGACCTGTTCAATCGAGCTAGACGTCTGTTCACTAGCCGAAATGGTTTGACTGATGGTTTCTTCAAATTGAGCAGCAGAATCAGCTAATTGCCTTGACCCGTTTTGCACCTGTAAGATGAGCTGACGCAAATGAGCTGTCATTTGGTTAAAAGCCGTACCGAGCTGTCCAATTTCATTTTTAGAGGTTACTTCAATCTCTTCAAGTGTGAGGTCACCATCTGCCATTCTTCTTGCTGCATGTGTGACAGAGACAATCGGTTTTGTCATACGATGAACAAACCTTGTGCCAATGACTAAAAAGCCGACTATAATCGCTGCGCTAACGAGAATGAGCGTCAGCAATAATTGGTTACTTTCTTCATTGAGCTGACTGATTTTTTGATCCCGCTGTTTCAATTGTGTTTGAGCAAATTCTTTTGTAAAGGTATGTATTTCTTGTTCGATAGGTTGTAATTCTTGACTGAGGCGGGTGTTGAATTCTTTTTGATTTTGCATATTCAATGAATTAAATAATCGATTTGTTGAGGTGTAGTAAAGATAATTTTTTTCGGAAATTTGATCTAACAGATTTTTTGCTTGTTTAACGGTGCTCATTTTTGATGCTTCAGTTGTTTTCTTATTGATTTCTTCATATGTTTGCTCAATCTTCTGTAAATTTTCAGCATCTTGAACAACTACATACGTTTTAATTTGTGCTTCCTGCTTTTGTAGCAGTGCCTCTAATTCCAGTGAGGTCTGGTACAGCTTTACTTCTTTGGTGAGGAGTGCTTTATACGATTGATCTGTTTTGTAATAGATAAAGCTAGAAAATCCTAAAATACTGACAAACAATACACATATGACAATAAGCCCAAATAAAAATTGATTTTTTAGTCTCATAAATTCCTCCGAATGGTCTGAATTGAACAAAAATTAATGAATGACATACGGCCTCATACAGGCATGTATTTCATCCATCCACTTTCTATATTCAGGTATAAAATATGATGTAAGGAATGACTGGAAGTGATTTGAAGGGAATGTATAGAAAGCTAGTATATCGAAACTTAAAAAAATTTGGTCAAACGATCGAATCGTCTTGGCAAAGTGCTCATTTTCAATAATCGAAAGCAGAAGCGGATGTGTTGTCTCTAAATGAAAGAAGGCATGGATCAGATCATTAAAGATCCGATCCCCTTCTGTTTTAGCGAAATCCTTCTCAATTTCATCTAAATATTTTAGACTCTCTTCTATCGTATATAGAAGGTCATAATATGTGGTTAATAAAATATAGTCATCTGAACGATACGCCACAGGTCTCACCTATTTATTTCCGTTTATCGTAGTATACGCCGTCACTTGTCATGGGCTGATACGGATTTTGATAATTCAGCTGTTTTGTTTTCTTACGTTGAATGGCTTGAATATCTGCCTTGATCCCATTTTGAATCTCTGTTAATTGCTTGGCCATCAGTTGATCTGTTTGAATGATTTCTTTGATTTTCTCTTTTTCTTGAACGGAAAGCTCATGTTGAATGTCTCTCATTAGTTCGTCTCTCTCAACTAAAAAAGCATCAAAGTCTTCAACGAGTGTCTCACTTTGCGGGTTGGCCTCTATTTCCGCTGCCATTTTTAACGTTTGGTCGTGCAGTTGGTCCACAATACTCATAGAGATCCTCCAATAGAGTGGTGACGCCCTTTTCGATCGGTTTGAATGACTTCCTTCCAAGCATCTCGGAAATCAGTCACATATTGCTCTACTTCATTCAGGATCTCTTCGTCATTTTGCAGATTGGCTTCAATCAGTCTTCGATAGATGTAGTCATACATACTTGCCATGCTCTTTGATACATCATACGTACGATTTAAGGTGACATTTAATTCTTGGATGATGTTTTGAGCCTTTTTCAGGTTCAAGTTTCTCATTTCAGCATCTTCTTTTTGAATGCCATACTTTGCTAGTCTAATAAACTTTAAGCATCCTTCATAAAGCATAAGCGTTAACTCGGCCGGTGTTGCGGTCTCAATAGAATTTTTCTGATAGGCGGCATAAGGGTTCTGAATTGCCATATGTTATAAACCTCCAATTATTGTCCAAGCAGTTGAGAAAGATAGCCAGATTGGTTGTTTAGCTTTTGAATCGCACTATCCATGGCGTTAAACTTTTTGTAGTAACGAGCTTCCACCATTTTTAAACGATCTTGGAATGTATCCATTCGTTTTGTCAAAGAGTCTAAATCCTTACCAAGTCCATATTCTTTTAGCTCCATTGATGTACTACCAGCTTTTGTTTGAATACTCTTCGTGAAGGCTGATAAGGAATTTTTGACGCGATAGATGATTCCTTGTTCTTTATATTGCTGCTGTGCTTTGTCTTTGTCTTTAGAATCAACATTTAAAGAACCAGAGATAAACATTTGCCTTACCTTGTCTGGGTCTTCTTCAATGGCTTTTTTTAATTTCTCTACTCCATTAATATTAATTAATTCAAGCTTCCCGCCATCTTTATACGAGGATGAAGTAGAAATACCGATTTGTGTCATGTGAATTTTATTCCCATCACTTGTCGTAATATCAGCATAAAAATCACTTCTTATTTTAGAGGCACCAGCTCGTAAAATAGAATCACTTCTCAGCAAGCCAGACTTAGCTGTTGTTTCCCATAACTCAATTTCTTTTTCAGACATGGCTTTTTTCTCTTCAGCAGTTAATGGTTGATAGTCTCTATTTCGCTTTTCATTCACTTTACCATTGACCAGTTCAACGAGTTCGTTGTATTTATCAACAAATTGTTTAATTTTATCAAAGATGGCATCGACATCTGTTGAAACGTTCAAGCTGACAGGCTTATCTGTTGTTCCTTTCAGCTCATATGTGATACCAGCCTGCGTGAAAGTATTATTGTTATTTTCCATTTTGAGACCATTAATTTCGTATTGCGCTTTCTGCCCTTGAGTAGTCGCAACTAATTTATTATCTCCATCCACTTGGAAGCCTAATTGCGTTAAAAATGAAGCAGAATTACCATCCGCTGCCTTAATACTGACACCTTCACCAGTCGTACGCGAAGTCAGGGCGATCGTATCTACGTAGTTGGTTCCATCAAAGATCTGGCCTTTATAAGCCGTGACACCAAGTTGAGAGCTGTTCAATTTTGTCACGATTGTATCAAGGGTATCTGTATCAGTGGTATTAATGGTCACTGTTTTAGGTGTTGTAGAATCTGGTGTCATCACCTCAAACGTAAACGTACCGTTTGAAGCAGTAAATCCAGATGGACTAGAAGATTTGAAAACGGATGCTGTCGCTAGTTGGGTCACATTAATTGAGCCAGAGGCAGCATTTGTTGAGCCAGTTGCTGTGACAGCAGATTCGTTTGAGCTTGTCACCTTTTTTGCGCCATAAGTACTTGGTAATGTTAAATTTAGTTTGGCAATGAGATCATCTAATTCTTTGACCTTTGAATTGACCTCGCGGTAGCTGTCTCTTTGCCATTCAAGTGTTTGTTTCTGTCGTGTCATTTTATCAAGTGGTGCTTGCTCAGTTTTCATTAGCTTTGAGACAATTTCATCAATATCAAATACATTTGAAAATCCAGTAATTCGATTAACCATGATTTATGTTCTCCCTTCAATTACATTCTTTTATCGACAAATAAACCGACAATCTCTGTCATTGCCGCATAGAAATCAAGCCATTCTTTGGAAGGAATCTCTCTAATGACTTCTTCGGTTTGGTTATCTACGACTTTGACATAATATTCATTGAGTTTTTCATGCAATTCAAATTGAAGATGAAATTGAGTAGGTTCAATCAGCTTATTTGCTCCTTGAAGCGTTTTCTCAATTTCTTCTTTTGAAACGACTTTTCCATTTGCTTGTAAATCAGTGTTTGCATTGTCATTTTGATGATTCGTAACACGGGTTTGAAATGCATCAATCAGTGGCTCTAGCGAAGTCAACTTACCAACAGACATAGTTATTCAGCTCCTGTGCTTTAATCTATCTTTTATATCGGCTTTGAATTATTAAATTAAATATAGATGGACCGATTTGTTAAAGTTTCATATAGATGGTGTACTTCTACGGTTTCACACGGAGGAGGATAGACAAATAGGATAAAAAAATCCTCACTTTTTTTGTGAGGATAATTGAGAAAGTAGATCAAAGGACAAGCTAGCAGCACGGCTGTTTTCTTCTTGAATAGACAGGTATACTTCCTTCCTGTGAATATCAATATGCTTAGGAGCCTCAATTCCGACTTTTACTTGGTCGCCTTCAATCGCAATAATTTTAACTTCAATATCGTCGCCTATTTGAATCGATTGATTTAATTTACGAGATAGAACTAACATGAGGAAGCCACCTCTAGCAAATGTTTTGTATGATAGGCTGAATCATGCAAAATGACCTGCTTGGCTTTCATGTTTTTCCGATTCACAATAATAGGCGCTCTTAAATTGGCTGTCGTTTTTTCAATAGAAGATCCCATTGTTAAAATAACCATGACTTCCACATCATTGGCATCTTCTACCCCAAGAATGTCTACAACCGATTCTTCTAAGTCAAATTCATATTGATTGAAGAACAAAAATGGGCTGCTGACAATAAAGCCTAGTTCTGCATTTTTCAAAGATTGGAGAACTAAAAATGGGGATTCTTCTGATAAAGGTAAAATGACAAATTGTTTTTGATCCAGAAATCCTGGTATCCCATTAGAGAAGTGAATGATTTGCTCCTCTTTAATCGTCACTTCGCCATGGTATTTTGTTTGAATGATCATAATTCACGACCTTTTTCATTTTTCTTAACTATACCTTATCACCATTTTGACCTGTTTCGTCAACTTCTATTTTTAATTCTGGGTATTGTAACATATCAATATGAACTTTACCTGGCTGATAGTTAACAATTGCTTTATGAGGTGTTGCCTCTATAATAGCTTTTTGCGGCTCCACATCAATTTTAAGTTCAGATGGCTGATAGTGAATTTTCACACTAAAAAATGAAGGAATCACACCGATGTTGAATTGTTTTGCTGGAGGACTGCCGTTGATTTTCGCAAACTCAGCAATCGCATTCCCACCATTCTCGATCTTGATGAGTTCACTTCCTTCTTCCGCTCTACGCCCCATTCCTTCTCCAATCGCACGTTTCCCCTCAGCCGCCCATTCCTCTGAACGTCTAAAAATCGACTTAATATCCATATCGGCAAATGCCTCGGTTTGATCTATGGTTAATTTCGACGGTGTCCTTGTGATATTCATGATAGCTCTTGGCTGCTGAATCTCAAGCTCAGCTCTTGGCTGCTCTACTTCTTGCTTGGAAGGGGTAGTCGACATTTGCAGCTTTGCATAAGTTTGCTCCATTAACAATCTAGGGATTTGCATAGGTTCACCTCCATGATGCAAAAAAGCACCCAACGGATGCTTTTTCTTATCTTAAGAAATCGACAAGGGATGGCTGAATCACTTTAGCTGTCGTCGCTAAAGCAGCTCTATTCACAGTCTCTTGTTGAAGAAGATCAAGAATGGCTTTTTCACTTTCTACATCTTCGGCATCTGATTTAGCCTTTTTCAGCACTTCAAATTGCGAAGTCAAACGGCTCCCGACTAAGTCGATACGATTGGATCTAGCCCCAAGATCTGAACGCTCAGCACTCATCACTTCTTTAAACTGATCGATATTTCCTAATGCATCATCTGAATTTGTAAACGTTCCATTTTTTAATGAGTTTTCTAAATCAGTCAGCATTTCAATGACATTTTGACCACTGGCAGATTGTCCACCAAAAGCTGAAAGAGGATTTGAATTCACATTTAATGTGATTCCATCAGAAATGTTCGACTGAACCACGTTTGCATCTGTATAGTTTTCAAAGTTAAATGTAAACGTACCATCTGCATTCTCTACAACTGGTTTAACATTTGTATTTGTCCCATTAAAAACAAACTTACCTAACATCTGCGTGTTCATTGCATCAATGATTTGATTCTTCATCTGACCAATTTCCACTCCGATAGCAGCTAAATCTTCTGGCTGTTTTGTTCCATTGGCCGCATCGAGTACTTTATCTCGTATATTTGACATGATATCAATTATTTCAGTGACACTTGTTTCAGATGTATCAATCCAGTTTCGTGCCTCATTTAAATTAGTTTGGTATTGCTCATTTCGAAACATGGCTGTACTATACTGAAGACTTTTCACTGCTGCAACAGGATCATCAGACGTTTTTGTGAAACGTTTTCCAGACTGTGCCTGCTCATTAATTTTAGAGAGTTTTTCATAACTTTTACTAATATTTCGAAGTGAATTTTGAGAAATCATACTTTGCGTGACTCGCATCAGTTACCCTACCTTCCTACGACTCCCATGCCGTTTATTATTTTATCTAATACTTCGTCTTGCATCGTCATAATTCTTGCTGCTGCATTATACGCATGCTGAAATTGAATCATGTTCGTCATTTCTTCATCTATAGATACAGCACTAGTTGACATCCTGCGTTCATTGGCTGAATTCACAAGAGCTGCTGAACTGCTTTCAAGGGTCATGTTCTTTTTAGCTTGTATCCCCATTTCGGCAATGACATTCTGATAGTAATCCTGAATTGTTGTGGTATTTCCGCCGATTGGTAGCTTTAAGTTTTGAATATTAGCTAATTTCGTAGCATTCGAACCATCACCTTGCGTTTGATTAAGAGATGCAGCAATGTTATCTGTCGATGCTAAAATCACGTCACTCACTTTGATACGGGCTGCCAAGCCTTTATTCAAATCATTGTTATTCTCAATATCGAAAAAGTCTTGTCCACTTGTGCCATTTAACGTATATCCTTGCTTATGGACGTCGTTAAAAGCATCCATAAATACTTTTGCTACTTCATCCAGCTCAGCAAGCATATCCGGGTACATGCCTTTTTCATCTCCATTAGACATGTAGCCATACGCCTCAACAAGTGCTTTTACTTTACCATTCACTTGTAATTGATCAGCTGCGATGGTTGTCGTTCCAAATTGGAGTGAGTTAACAAGTCCTGTCGTATTATCATAGGAAAGTTGCAATTCAGATTTTTCATTGGTAATGCCATTTAAAATTGTTCCAGCAGATTGTCCATTTGCACCGATAATATCGATGTTAACGGTTCCTTCAGCAATTTCCAGAGCATTTCCTCCAGAAGGGTTGTAGCTCACTTTAATATCAACAAGTGAGGAAAGCTGATCTATAAGAGCGTCGCGCGTATCATAAAGATCATTGGGAAGATAACCATTTGGCTCAACTGTTGCAATCTGTTTATTCACTTCATCAATTTGAGTTAATAGGGTGTTCACATTTTTTGCCGTTGAATCGAGTTCAGTTTTTAAATTCTTTTGTATCGTTGTTAAAGAAGAATTTAGCAGGCGGAATTGATCTACTAAAGCCTGAGCACTTGTCTTAACAACTGTACGGGCTGAAGCAGTATCAGCATTTTTCGATTCCGATAAAACTTGTAATGATTTCCAGAGATTATCAAAGGCTCTATTCAAGCCTTCATCTGTCAAATCATTCATCACTCCTTCCATTTGTGAAAGAGCATCAGACTTCGTCGCATAATAAGACAAGTTATTGTTATGATCTCTATACTGAAGATCTAAAAAGCTGTCTCGAATTCTTTCAACAGTTCCAACTTGGACACCTGTCCCCATTTGGCCGTATGTCTTGCCATCATAAACAGAAATCACTGGGTAAGGATTCTCTGCTTTAAAGGTAACTCTCTGTCTTGAGTAGCCATCAGTATTTGCATTGGATACGTTGTTTGATGTGACATAAAGCCCTGCACGCTGGGCTGTGATTCCTCGTTTTGCCGTTTCTAGTCCCATGAATGTAGAACCCATAGATATCCTCCTTGTTTACGCCTTTGAATCAAACAAAGCCCTATGCTGTTTAGGCTTTGAACTCTCAAGACCATTTTGTCCGTAATTCATATTTTCTTTGTTAGGATTCACAAGATCGAATGTCAGTGAAATAAATTGAAGTGACTGCTGAATAAGCTGTTTGTTCAGTTCGTTTACATCTTTCAGTTCCACCATGATGTCATTCAGCTTCTCATATAACGAAATAAGCTCTTCTTGATCCGTTCCTGTAGCTTTTTCGATGCATGCGGTGATTGTCGGCGATTGATCACTTTGTAAAAATTGAACTGCTGCTTCAATCCGCTTTTCTTCTAATTGTGAAATGGCCTGAATATATTTTTGCTCAAGGTTCAGAACCTCTGAAAGAGCATCGATCTCATTATTTTTCAGCATTTCTGTTTTATTCTTAGACAGCTTTAGAAGCTGTTCATGTAATCCGTAGAGACGGTGCAGTTCTTCAATCATTATTTTTACTGACATTCACGCTACTCCCTTTTGTTATTGTTGTTTATAAAAATTCAACATTTTATCTGCAATGCCTTTTGTATCTACTTGATATGTTCCGGCTTCAATGCTTTTTTTAATTTGGTCTATTTTATCTTGACGTTCTTTCATGATATTCGGCACCTTTTGCATTTCGATTGCCTTTTTAGAAATTTCGACTTTGTCAGTTGATTTTGCTTGATTCGATTGCAACGTTTGTTTCTCATATGTTTTCTTGTAAGGATTTACTGGTTGTGTTCCATATCGATTAATTTTCACGGGATTCCTCTCGCTTTCCGTTACAGTCTGTCTTGATTCTATCCATTTTATCGACCAAACTGCAACTTAGTTTAGGGAATCAGTCGTTTTTAGGATTAATGGCATAATAGGTGTCTTTTTTCCTAGATTCAATCTCCCTTTTACGCTCTTCTTCTTGGTCCATTTGGCTGATTTGTGTCTTTATATCCTTTTCACAATGGCTACACAGCTTGTTTTTCCTGATCGGTTGGCCGCATCTTTCACAAGGATAGTTGATATTCGGGAATTGACTAATTTGAAGTCTTTTCAAACGGATAAATTTCAGGATTAATTCTTCATCAACTTCTGTTGCGTCTACTATTTCAGCAATGGTTGATTGTCTATTACTTTGCTTACGCAAGAATTTATAAACGATATCAAAAGAACGTTCTTCTTCTTCAAAGCATTTGTTACAAACCGTTTGGATGGTGGTTTTTAAAAATAACTGATTACATTGTGGACAGTTTGCCAATTGATTCATAACCAAAACCCCTTACGTTATTTTCTTTTCTTAATATCGGTTGATTGTCATGATTTTTAACTACGAATCAACGTAAAAGAGGAAACACTTTTGGCGCCTGCGTCTTTTAAAATTTTTGCTGCATGATAGACTGTCGCCCCAGTTGTATAAATATCATCGATTAATATGATATCCTTTAGAACGATCGGGTTTGACTGCCTTAATTGGAACAAATTCTGTTGATGTAAACGTTCATTTTTTCTTTTCTTAGACTGCTTACTTTGATGTACTTTTATAAGTGGCTCCAATATAGGTCCGCCAATCATGGAAGCAAGCATCATTGACTGATTGAATCCTCTTTCCTTTAATCTCTCTTTACTCAAAGGAATTGGGACAAGGACCGGTTCTTTGATTGAAAAAGAACGTTTAAACGCTGACTGTACATCTTTTTTAAATAGATCAGCTAAAGCCGTATCACCTCGAAATTTAAATCGAGCTAGAATATCTTTCATATAGTCGTTGTAAGCATAAACAGACCGATTCATTACAAGAATCTCAGCAAAACCCCGTCGTTTATTCCACCTTGAACAATCCTGACACAATTGATCATTTGATTGCGCTCTTCCGCATTTGGGACAAGTAGGACCTTGAATCTTCATCAGGTGGTTCTTACATGCTACACATAAACGATCTTCATTTAATAGTAGGAATGATTTCCATGTAAAAGCAGCAACAAAATGGCTCTCACAAATTGGACAAATCAACGCTTTTCTTTGTTCAACGGCAAATGATTTTCGCACCTTGGATATGTAGTGACCGTTGAAGCAGCTTCTGTCAGAATAACGAGCATCGCCGTATTTTTCTGTTTATCCACCATCTCGGATTTACTGTAGGATATTTTATCGATATCTGTTATATATTGCGGTTTCACTTGATTTAGAGAAATGGCTAATACATCTTCTATACATTTTTCACAATGACAAATCATGTTTAATTGGTTGAGATATTGATAGAGAATTTCTTTAAGTAGTATTTCTTTTGCGTTGAGTAGCATATTTTGTCTCTCCTGCCATTTGTGTTTTGTGAATATAATGTACCATGATTTAGTTGAACCCACACTATTTTTCAGAAAACTCTTTTTCAGCTGTATTATTCATTTTTACGATATGTTTCTTTGCTTGTTTCATACTTCTCGTTAAACCAAAATGAAAAAAATACACGTCTCCGTTAAAAAAATCTGGATGTCTCCCTGCTCTACCAGAAATTTGGACAAGTGCACTTTCTGAAAAAATAGGAGATTCCGCACCTAATACGCCCACCTGAACATCTTGAATGGTAACGCCTCTTTCTAGAATAGTTGTTGTAACCAATACATCGTATCTATGATCTCTGAAATGCTGGACTTTTTGCTTCCTTTCTTGATCATCCGCAGAAACACCCTGTACATTTACATCTTGAACTTGAAGAATATGAGTTACCTTCTTCATAGTAGAAATAGAAGGAACAAAGAGTAACACTCTTTTTTTCTTTGTGATATGTTCATGCAGCCAGTTCATTGTAGATGCTGGAAGCCGATTTCTTTTTAATTTCTTTTTCCAATCTCCAACCCATTGAAATGTTGGGACAGGCAACGGTTTTTGGTGGAAGCGCAGAGGAATTTTGATCGCTTCTAATTGTCTATGAGCAACATCCTTTTGCATTTTTTTAGATGGTGTGGCACTTAAGTAAATTCTAACTCCTGTTTTTTTCATTGATTTTAAAACAGCAAACTGAAGCCGTTCATCCATCGAATAAGGAAAAGCATCGACTTCGTCTACAATGAGGACATCAAAGGCGTTTTTATATCTCATTAGCTGATGGGTTGTAGCGATCATAAGCGGTGCCATTTGAAATCTTTGAGAACTCCCGCCATAAAGTGCAACTATATTCAGTCCTTGAAATGCCTTTCTCATTCGAGGTTCAAGCTCAAGTACAACATCGGTTCTAGGCGTCGCAATACAAACACTCATTCCGTTATTTAGCGCATATTTTATTCCATGAAAAAGCACCTCCGTTTTCCCCGCACCACAAACAGCCCAAACGAGCAGATCAAATTTGTTTTGGATTGCTTCTACTAGCCTATCGGACGCTCTCTTTTGTCCTTTAGAAAGCTCTCCCTGCCATGTTAATTCAACTTGTCTTGTTTCTTTCTTTTGTGGACCCGTCCATTCATAGAGAAAGCCACATTCACTTACTTTTCCCAGCATGATGCAGGATCTACAGTATACACAGTCTTTTTTACATGTTTCACACGGAGATAGGGCAAAGTAGCGCTTGTTTGATACACCGCACCGGCAGCAGATCAAACCACTCGCCACCCTATCGACAGCAGGTGTTCTATGGATAAATCCTTGATTCTCCAGCCACTCCAATTCGGACTGTGTACATTGACACTCAACAGGAAGAAGGTGCCTTGATTGTAGCTTGTGACTGAGTTCCATTGCTTTTTCCAGATTCAATTTCACGCACTACCTTTCCATTCATGTTGACCCATTATGTACAAAGAGAAGGCCTTTCGTCTAATTGTAAAAATAGAAAAACAAATCCCCTTTTCCATGAGAAAAGGGGATTTTGATATCTACCTGATGATCCAGCCAAGTGCTAAAGAGCCTTCGCCTAGATGAGTGCCAATCACAGCACCAAAGTAGCTTTTATAAAATTCAACATGAGGATACTTTTCTAATAAGTGCGCAATTAATTCATCTGCTTCTTCTTCTCTATTACCATGTATCAGAGTTGCTCTCATTGGAACACCACGTGATGCATCTTCATCAAATAATTCAAAAATACGTGAAATGGCTTTTTTGCGTGTACGAATCTTCTCAAAAGGGACAATTAGCTTGTTGTCAAAATGCAAGATAGGCTTTACCTTTAAGAGGCTTCCAATAAAAGCCTGAGCACCATTTAATCTGCCGCCACGTTGTAAATGAGTTAAATCGTCTACCATAAAATAAGCTCTTTGATTTTCTTTCAGATAATTGAGATGGGAAATTACTTCTTCTGGAGAAGCACCACCTTGGATTTTTTCAGCAGCTTCTAACACATAAAAACCTTGCGCCATACAGCTAGTCTCTGTATCAAACGGATAAATGTCGATTCCGTCAACTAGTTCATTCGCTGAGGCCGCACTATTGTATGTTCCACTAATTCCGCTTGACAGATGTATACTAATCACAGCATCATATGTTTCGCTAAGTTTTTCATATAATTCTATAAGTTCACCGAAAGCAGGCTGAGAGGTTGTTGGAAGATCTTTATGTTTCTTGACTTCTTCATAATATGTCTTCCAATCCATTTCTACTTCTTCACGGTATGATTCAGTACCAAAGATGACATTCAGAGGGATCATATGAATATGATGTTTATCACGTAGTTCTTGTGGTATATAAGCAGTACTGTCTGTTACAACGGCTATTTTCATTCTTAAATACCTTCCTTATCCGTTAAGTTGCTTTTTAAAAAAGAATGATCATTGTTTTTCACTAGATTTATAATACTAATCAAAAAAGCTTGCCTAATCAATAGGCAAGCCCGCTATATCCGAAAAAGACTCCTTACCTGCCTATCATTGCTCTCTAACTTGAATGTGAGAGAATTAAAAACAGGCGAAAAAGGAGTACTTGTCCGGACATTATCTCATTTCTACCCAGCCGTTTTTAATTGCTACAACAACAGCTTGAGTACGGTCGTTTACATTCATTTTTTGCAAGATGTTACTCACGTGGTTTTTGACTGTTTTCTCACTAATAAAGAGCGACTCACCAATACCTCTGTTGCTCTTTCCGTCAGCTAACATTTGAAGAACTTCACATTCACGTCTTGTTAAGATATGAAGTGGTCTGCGAATTTCAGGATATACCTCGTGCTGTGGATGTGCTGAAACGCCGCTTGTTGCTAAGCGTCGGAATTCATTTACTAAGTTATGAGTGACTTTCGGATGTAAATAAGAGCCTCCGTCAGCTACTACTTTTACTGCTTCAATGAGGGTATCTGCATCCATTTCTTTTAACAAGTAGCCTCTTGCTCCTGTTTTTAATGCATGTGTCACATAGTTTTCATCGTCATGAATAGATAGGATAATGACTTTTGATTCGGGATAAAGCTCTACTAGCTGTTTTGTAGCCTCCACACCATTTACATTCGGCATATTAATGTCCATAATGACAACATCCGGATGATAGTGTTCTACGATACGTGCAGCTTCGTCACCGTCGTCTCCTTCTGCAACTACTTCAAAAGTAGGTTCAAAATCTAAAATCCGTTTGACACCTTCACGGAATAATTGGTGGTCATCGATAATTACAATATTTACTTTAGTCACAAGCTACGCCTCCCCATGTTTATTGTTCTACACCTGAACTTTATGGTCAATATGTCTTTTGTCTCTATTTTACAATTTTATTTTGTAATGTTAACGGTACTCTAATCATGATGAATGTCCCTAGACCTATTTTTGAGTCTATGGTCATTTTACCTTCTAGTAAGTCTACGCGTTCTTTCATGCCAAGTAAACCGAAGGATTTGTTTTTGTTTGTTTTCACATCTTTCATATCAAAGCCTTTTCCATCGTCTTTGATAATTAACGTGACAAAGTCTTTTGTCACTTCTACTTTTACAGAGATTTCTTCAGCTTCGGAATGCTTCAATGAATTTGTGACAGCTTCTTGGGCTAGTCTAAACAGTGCCACTTCGAACTGAGAAGCAATTCTTTCATTTTCTGTATCCCCTAGGCATTGGAACGTAATTTTGGTTTTTCCATCATATTCTTCAATTGTGTTTAAGTATTTTCGCAGTGTCGGAATGAGACCCAAATCATCTAAAGCCATCGGTCTTAAATCATAAATGATTCTTCTCACTTCGTACAGTGCATTTCGCACATTCTGTCTTAGACTTCTAATTTCTTTAAAGCCTTCTTCTGTTCCACGGTCTCTAAAAATTCGTTCAATTAGTTCTGAACGCATCATCACGTTTGCCAGCATCTGAGCAGGTCCATCATGGATTTCTCGTGATACCCTTTTGCGCTCTTCTTCCTGGGCTTCAATAATTCTTAGTCCAAAATCTTGTTTTGCCTGAGCATCTTCAAGTAAAACACCGACTTGACGTAAATCTTGGTTCAAGTAGTTGAGAACGACCGTGATCTGGCTCACAAGCGTTTCTGAACGTTCAATGACATCTTGTAAGCTTAACAATCGTCTTTCGAGATCATCTCTTCTTTCCCTCAGCTGTTTTTCGCGCTGCTGGATCATGGTCAATTCTACTTGCAGGTTATGTGCTTTTTCATAGGCTTCTCGTATTTCTTCTTCGCTGAATTTGTTGAAGTTTCTGCTGACCTCAGATAATCGATTTCTAGCATGTCTCGTATGTACTTCTAGTTTATCCCCAAAATCAATTACTTCGTTGACTTGCTGTTTAATTTGCTTGAGCTCTTCTACTAGGCTTTCATATTGTTGACGGGACTGTTCGCCGATTCTAAATACTTCGTCCTTACTGCCATCAACTGTACTTAGCATTTTCATGATGATTGAATCCAATAACTTCGGATCCATTTTAGGTGTTGTCATGGCTTTTCCCTCCCGTAACAGTGATGTCATCTTTTTTTATTATAAATGTCATTGATCTGCATTTTATGTCGAATTATAATGAAAGAATGCGTATAAATCATGAAATTTTTATGACGACCCTTTTTCCGCTCCTATCATCATAACAAAATACGCTGTAAAATTCTAAAACCAATGCAAATTTTCTCTAGCCTTACAATTTGCTTGTCAGGAGGGTATGTCTTTTGCTGAACCGCTATCTCACAGTAAAAAGCCGTGGCGAGCATGAGATCGTCATTGAAAAATCACGTTTTATTTGTCATATACAACGTGCTGTCTCAGAAGAAGAAGCACAAGCCTTTATACAATCCATAAAAAAACAACATTGGAACGCCACTCATAATTGTTCCGCCTATTTGATCGGTGAACATGATCTGATTCAAAAAGCAAATGATGATGGTGAACCAAGCGGTACGGCAGGTGTACCAATGCTTGAAGTGCTAAAAAAACGCAAGCTGAAAGATACAGTTGTTGTCGTCACTCGTTATTTCGGCGGTATTAAGCTAGGTGCCGGTGGATTAATTCGTGCGTACGGAAAATCTGTGTCTGAAGCTATTAATCATGTTGGTATGGTAGAACGCTGTTTAATGCGTACGATGCACACAACAATAGATTATACATGGCTTGGAAAGGTAGAGAATGAGCTTAGAGCCTCATCTTTTCAGCTAAAAGACATCCATTATGCAGAAGATGTGATTTTTGAAACGTATGTAGAAGAAACACAAACAGAGCAGTTCATTGAATGGATGACTGAGTTAACTAATGGAAAGAGTGTTACTAAAGAAGGCGAATTGATTTATTTAGAAAAGGACGTTGGTCCGATAAAGGAGACAGATGAATGGCACAACGAGTAAAAGTGCGTGTACGAAAGAAAAAGAGTAAGAAGAAAAAGATTTTCAAACGGATTCTGGTCTTATTTTTGCTTCTCTTCATCTGCATGGGCGGATTTGCAGTTTATAAGATTGTGAATACACTCCAGGCTGCTGACAAAACTTATGATGAATTAGAGCGCGGGGAGAAATCGAAACTCCGTGATGCTGTCATTGATATAAAGAAAAAACCTTTCTCTGTCCTATTTGTTGGTATAGAGGATTACGCCACAAATGGTGATCACGGCCGTTCAGATTCACTCATCGTCGCAACGATTAATCCTCAGGATAAAACGATGAAAATGGTCAGTATCCCCCGTGACACACGAGTACAGCTTGCTAGTGACACAACGGGAAATAAAGTAAAAATCAATGCGGCATTTGCTAAAGGCGGTAAAGACGAAACGATTGAAACTGTCGAACAATTCTTGCATATCCCAATTGACAAATATGCAACAGTAGACTTTGACGGTTTTAAGGATGTCATTGATGAAGTTGGGGGAATCGATATAGACGTCCCATTTGACTTCAATGAAAAAAGTGACGTCAAAAAATCGAAAAAGATTTACTTTAAAAAAGGGAATATGCATTTAAACGGGGAAGAGGCACTTGCTTACGCGCGAATGAGAAAACAAGATCCACGTGGTGATTTCGGGCGTAACGATCGTCAGAAACAAATCTTACGTGCCATGATTGATCAAATGGCGAAACCTCATAATATTGCAAACGTGGATAATATCGCAAAAGAAGTAAGTGATCATATAACAACCAACTTCCGCATCACAGAAGGACTTGCTCTACAGCAAATTTACAGTGGCTTTAAAGGAGACGATACTGAAACACTATCTATTAAAGGATCAGACCTTTATTTAGGACCAAATCGAACATACTTCTTTGAGCCAGATCAAACCAACTTGGCTGAGGTGCAAAATGAGTTAAGGACACATTTAAAGCTTCCTGCTGAGTCATCGTCCTCAACTGAAACAAATACACAAACCGATTCATCTTCTGGTACAACAGGGTCAGCCGATACACAGGCCCCTTCGACCAGCACATCAGGACAATAATAGGAAAACAGCCCGTTCCTTGGAAGCGGGCTGTTTTTTATTGTCTTTTGACCATACGTTTGTAGAATTTCGTAAATGGTTTAAACTCTTCGTTCACCAAACCAGTGACTTCAGCGATAACTTGCATAAACATGACCAGTAAAAAGATGATGATCAATGACAGCCAAATGGTGGCACTTGTCAGCAAAATCGCGCTTAAGCTGAAGACTAAGCCAATCATGTAAATCACAATCACTGCCATTCGATGTGATAAGCCAAAGGCCATCAGTCGATGATGGATGTGTGATTTGTCAGGTGATGAGATAGGCTGTTTATTCAATATTCGTCTTATGATCGCAAAGGTCGTATCAAAAATAGGCACACCTAAAATAATCACAGGGACAACAACACTAAACAAAGTAACACTTTTGTACAATCCTAAAAGTGACAGGACCGAGATCATATAGCCTAAAAATAACGAACCTGTATCACCCATAAATATTTTTGCTGGATGGAAGTTATAAAAAAGAAAACCGATGGTACTGCCAATGACGACAAGAGATAACGAAAGAATCAGGATCTTGTCCGCAGAAAATGCCATGACGGCAATCGTGGTTAAACCGATAACCGAAATTCCGGCAGCCAGTCCATCTAATCCATCAATTAAATTGATCGCATTTGTAATCCCAACAATCCATAGTACAGTCAGGGGATACGCCATCCATCCTAACTCCAGTCGATCTGTTAAGAAAGGAACAGAGAAAAAGTCCATTTTTAAGCCCGTGCTCACGATTAAGCAAGCAACGAGAACTTGTACAAGAAATTTAAATTTTGCACTTAAATTATATTTATCATCAAATATACCTAAAATGACGATGAGTACAGCGCCAACTGATATAGCTGTAATTTTATTATGTAGAAACAGCCCGCCTGCTAGTGCTCCAGCCGCTACCCCAATAAAAATCGCCAAACCGCCCATTCGAGGCATTACTCTATCATGAACTTTTCGTTTATTCGGCTGGTCCACTGCACCAATCTTAATTGCAAACTTTTTGACGATTGGTGTCACAATTAAAACTGTAGCCAGAGAGACAAAAAACGCTAATAAGGCGCGTTCGTAATCCATAGGTCAGTCTCCTTCTAAATTGAAATCTGTATTTTGTATATTGGCCGCTCTTTCCATTATACAATTGAATATAGGATGATCACAAGCTCCCCCTAAGAAGAAGAAACAAATAAAAACGCACAATCCTGAATGAATTATGCGTTTTCTTTAATATTCGTTAATTCCACCATGTTTGTGAACAGTGCGTGCCAATCTTTTTTCTTTGCCCGGCTTTGTCTTAGATGTCTGCATTTCATGTCATCTTTTTTACTGATCACTTTCTGGCAGGCTTCTACGAAGAGAGCTGGATCTTCGCCCTCTACATATTCATACACATCATTCTCTTTTAGCCTTTCCGTTGATGGAAGATTTAAACCAACAACAGGGATTCCGGCAGCTAAAAATTCATACAGCTTGAGCGGAAAAACCGCTTGATTGTAAGGAGACTGTTTGTATGGCATCATCCCTACATCAATTAATTTCATATAAGCAGGTACTTCTTCTGGTGCGACTGCTCCTGTCCATAGGACATTGGACAGTTTGAGTGCATGCTGAAAAGATGGATCTCCATTCGTTCCATCCGGACCGACAAATAAAAATGTCCAATCTGGCTGCATGCGAGCAGCTTGAGCGATCATGTCAAAATCGAGCTTCGGCTTGATCCCACCTATAAAGCCAAGAACCGTTCCCTCTCTTCCCTCTAGCACGTCTTCCCTGCTAGGGAGGTTACTTTTTGCAAACACATCATACTCGACGCCATTTTCCACTGTAAAGACATCTTTCGGTTCACCCATGAGCCTTTTTTTGATTTGATCATGTAAGTATTGTGAAGAGCATGTAATGCTGTGCGCATATTTAATAATGCGGTTTTCTGCTTTTACAATGACTCGCTGTCTCATATAAGAGAGAATGTTGTTTTTTCCGCTGATGGGCTCTCCCCACAGGTCACTGCAATCATACACAATATGTTTCCATTCAAATAAAGAAGATAAGAGCGGAAATCCCGGAAACGTATACCATAAACAGACGGCTATGCCCTGCTTTTCTTCTTGACGCAAATGCTCAAGAAGAGGAGATAATTTATGAAAATAAAACATATCTTGATAACGGCCAAAGCGAAAAAACTTGCTCTTGAGCACATCAGGAATGGTCATTTGCTTCATTCGATCCGTTATAGGCTGAAAGGGAGCTGAATGACGAGTGGCAGATGGGCATACCCAGATGACCTCTTTCGTTTCTGGATCAGATGCAAGAAATTCCGCCAGTCGATGCCGTCTGTACCTTAGGCCATCGTGTCCCCATTCTCCCGTTGCGACAATCACATGTATGATCGACTCTGCTTTCACCTTTATCACCTTTTTTCCCTTCTGTTTATAAGCGCTTTTTGACAGCATTTGTGGCATAGTGCATAAAACACCAAGATGCTTTCACAAAATGAAGCTGCTCAATTTCTCTGTAGACAAACCATGTTTTTTTCGCTGCTTTCCACTTGTTACTAGAAATCGAGTTTCCCACGATGCGATATTCACTGAGCGGCTCACTCATTCCATAGGCAGTAAAGCCTTTTTTTAAAATAGAGAGCCATGTGGCTAAGTCCTGCCTTGTTCGAATGTTTGGCATTTCCACGTGTCCTACTTGTTGAAGATCGAGCATCACCGTCAAACAGCCGATAATCGTATTTTTTAAAGCTTCATTGTAGTTCAACTGAGCCGGCGCTGTGACGGTTTTTTGTAACGGCTCTCCATTTTCTGAAATGATGTCATATGCCGTGAAAGTAAAGGCATGATCATTATCTAACATAAACTTGACCTGCTTTTCGAGCTTTGTCTGTTTCCACATATCATCGCTATCTAAAAAAGCGATAAAGCGGCCTTTCGCCTGTTTGATGGCGGTGTTTCTAGCAATAGCGGCTCCCCCGTTTTCCTCTAAATAAATGACGTTGATTCTGTCGTCCGTCTGACTTAATTCCCCTAACAACTTCCTTGTGCCATCTGTTGAGCAATCATCTGCAATGATCAGCTCCCAGTTGGAATAGGTTTGGGCAAGGACGGAATGAACTGTATCCGTTAAATAACGTTCCGCATTATACGCCGGTGTAATAATTGATACTAACGGTTGATTGTTCACCTAAGACTCATCTCCAGTTCATCATTAAGATTCTTTGAACACTTCAGGTAACACCACAAACATAAGCGAGATGCTAAGGCCAATGACAAGTCCAAGCAGTGCTCGTTTTTTCGCTGACATGCCTTTGCCTGCTTCATCGAGCACTTGGGCAGGATCGACAATCTTTGCCTGCTTCATCCCGAGCTTTGTCGATTCCAATTCATATAAAAATCGTTCTTTATCGACCTTGGAGTCATTGCTGACAGATTCATCTTCAAGAGCGGATAGTCTTCTTTCAATGACTTGCTGTCTTTTCGTAAATAAGGCTTTGTCCTGCTTTAAAAATGTATCTGACACTTGTTTCACTACCGCCAAAGCTCGAGCTTGATCAGCATCTGTAAACGACAACTGCAATTGTGTATCGGACTGGTTAGTGAGAATCAAACGATTTTTCACATCCTGCCTTTCTTCTTCCTTTACATCACGGAGTGCTTGATTCAGAAATGCATCGCTTTTTAATAGAGATGTCACTTCTGACAGATTGTTATACACACCGTCGTCATATTTCCCAAGCGTCAAGGTCACAGCAGCTGTGTAACTAGACTGTTCTACTGTCCCTTTGGCAAAAAAGAAACCAAAAGCAGCTAATGCGACAGGCAGCAGCACAAGCCAGACGATATATTTTTTCATTCGCTTCCCTATTCTTAACATAAAACCAGACATGCTCATTCTCCCAACATTGACGTATTTGCTTTTTCACTAGTGTAGCCATACAAACTCAGCATCACACGTTTGCCCACGGCTTGAAGCGCTGTTTATTTTTCATGATATTGACCGCTGCGATCACCAGCCCTAGAAACACCCAGTGGAAATATAAATTCGAGACGGAACTAGGACTGATACTTGAGACGAGAAAGCTCAGCATGGCAGCAAATAGACCTTCAATGATCATCTTGGCTGATCTCGTGTCAGCCAATTGGTATTGTTTGTACAGTGAGAACATGAGATAGGCATACACTGAGATATAACCTAGCATGACGGCAAACCCAAAATTCGTCATTACCTCTAGCAGCCAATTGTGAACTTCAACGACCTGATCTGTATCAAAGATAGAAAAGTGAGCTAAGTAATAAGACACATTGCCCGCTCCGACTCCGAAACCGTATGAATTCGTAAAGAAATGCCAGGCGTTTTTGATTAAATTCGCCCGGGCAATGTTGGACGGAAGTGGTTCGCTAAAAGAATGAGCGACCTGAGAAGCGAGAAACAAGTCATAAAAGACAGAATAGATTTTGGCTGAAAAAATGGCGATACAGATGATAACAAGCCCGCCTGCTGCCATGATGGACCACTTTTTTAAAAAGCGAGGCATCAGCAGCCATACATAGATTGCCGCTCCGGCTAATATGCCAAGCAAGCTGGCGCGCGATTCTGTTAACAAAATGAGATACAGCGCTAAGATGGCTCCTAGTAATCCGAACGCTTTGATATAACCATTTTTCATTTGGCGCATGCACGCCACATATAAGAAAAAGCTAATAGATAAAAACGTCGCAAAGTCATTTTGGTTAAAGAAGACAGCCGTAGGATAGTGCTGTTTGTACGCTGGTCCAAGATACAATGAGGTATTCGGTAAATGATTCAAGGTCAAGTGATTATAGAACCCGATTCCCATCACAAATACAGTCATGACTAGCCAAATACTATAAAAAGTCACAATTTGATCCATTCGCTGAATGTACATGACCACAAGAAAGACAAAACCCATTCCCATCGCAAGAAGAGACATATATTTCAGGCCGTCTGTGACCGAATGAGCCCAAAGCAGTGAGATGAGCCCGTAAAAAAACCATGCAGCGAAAAAACCAAGAATGCCTTTAACACGAATTTGCTGCCACTGGGATATGTACGTTCCTTTGTCTCTCATCCGCCATATGAATAAAGCAAAGACAGCCAAGAGCATGATGCGGTAGAGAAAGAGACTAAAGAACCCAACACTAATAGAGAAAAAAGCATTATTGAGAAATGTTAATGCAATTAAAAGGTAAATGGCTGACATGAATATGTGTTCACCATTCATGTAGAGCTTCATACATATAACAGCCGCCATGAGCACCACAAGTAAAACCGGAATGACCACCATCTTCTTTAACCCGATAGGCTGTGCGGATGCCATTTGTACAAGCCCTATACCCGCTGCTAATAACATACATCCGATCATGATTTGCCATGCTGTTTGTTTCACACTCATACCTATTTTCCTCCTAAGCAACCCATCCGATTTGAGGGATTAAGCCTTTACTTCCTGTTCATAGTAGGAAATGGTACGAGCCAAACCTTCTTGTAAAGTCACAACAGGCTCCCATGCTAAGACTTGTTTCGTTTCCTCATTTGCCAATGTACTATGCACAATATCTCCTGCACGCTGCGGCTTATAAATCGGTTCAAGATCTGATCTCGTGACTCGCTTCATCGTTTGAAACAGCTCATTCACCGTAATGGAATGACCACATGAGATATTTAAACAAACGTTTGATTGAGCTGTTAAAGCTGCAACATTCGCTGCGGCTAGATCGCCTACATAGATAAAATCTCTTGTTTGTTCCCCGTTTCCGAAGATGAAAGGTGCCTCATGTTTTGCAAACTTATCAGAAAAAATTGAGACAACACCGCCTTCACCAAGTGCGTCTTGGCGCGGACCATATACATTGCTGTACCGCATAATACAATAGTCCACATCATAGAGTGATTTTGCCATGTGTAAGTATCGTTCAACTGTCAGTTTTGACAAGCCATAAGGTGAACCAGGCTGCAGTGGATGAGCTGTGTCGACCGGCAGATAGACTGGGTCTCCATAAACTGCTGCCGATGAAGCAAACACCACTTTCTCTACCCCGGCTTCAGCCGCTGCTTTGATCACATGCAGCGAGCCTTTAATATTGACCTCTTCGTCGTAGACGAAATGTTGAACCGAAACGGCTACACTCACTTGCGCTGCAAGATGAATGATATAATCTGGTGCAATGTGTTTGATCAAATCGACCGTTTCTGATTTTGTGACATCTGCTTCAATGCATTGTACGGATAGATGAGCGATATTTTCCTTCGATCCAGTTGAAAAGTTATCAAGAACGATAGGCTCATATCCTTTTTCTAATAAAGCCTCTACCGTATGAGATCCTATAAATCCACTTCCCCCAGTGACCAATACTTTCTTCATCCAAGTTCCCCCTATTATTGTGCCTTCGATACCAATTCTGTTTCCCATACGCCTGGGCGGCCGATGGACTGGTAAATAAATCCTCTCTCTTTCATTTCTGCTGGATCAAACAAATTCCTTCCATCAATTAAAATGGGAGAACGAAGCAGCTGCTTGATCTGATCTTTATCCATCTTCTGTACGTCATCCCATTCCGTTAAGATGAGACAAGCATCTGTATCTTTCACTGTTTCATAGAGATCATTGCTGAAGACCGCCTGCGGGCCAAGCTCTCTTTCTGCTTCTACATAAGCAATTGGATCATAGGCTTTGACAAAAGCTCCGAGCTCTCTCAGCATTGGAATAATATCTAGTGCTGGCGCTGAACGCATATCGTTTGTATTTGGTTTAAATGCGAGCCCTAAAACGGAAATCGTTTTTCCTTTAATATCACCGAACACACTCATCAGTTTGCTGACAAGATGGGCTCTTTGGTGGTTGTTTGTTTCAATGACAGATTCGATCAGCTTGAACCGGTAGCCAGCTGTTTCGGCAATTTTGAGAAGAGCCATCGTATCTTTTGGGAAACAAGAACCACCAAATCCAATGCCTGCTTTTAAAAATTTATGCCCGATCCGGCTGTCTAACCCAACGCCTTCGCTGACTTTTTCCACATCAGCACCAACTCTCTCGCAAATGTTCGCAATGTCATTGATGAATGAGATTTTTGTGGCGAGCATGGCATTTGCCGCATACTTAATCATTTCTGCACTTTCTAGATTGGTCTCAACCACTTCTGTTTGAAACGGATCATGCAATTTTTTAATGATCGTGGATGCATGTGCACTTGTAGAGCCAATGACCGCTCTCTCCATATTCATTGTATCTTGAATAGCTGAACCTTCCCGCAGAAACTCTGGATTGGAGACGACGTCAAATGGATATTTACTGCGTGAAGCCTTTTGAACAATGGCTTGAACAAGACGTCCTGTTCCAACTGGCACTGTGCTCTTATTCACGATGATTTTGTAGCCATTCAGGTGTTCCCCAACCGTTTGAGCCACAGCTTTCACGAATGTTAAATCCGCTTCCCCCTGAGGTGTCATTGGTGTTCCTACCGCAATATAAATAATCTCTGATTCTCGAATTGCAGCGGGAATATTGGTTGTAAAACACAATCTTCCCTCTTCTGTATTCTTCTCAATCAATTCCTTTAAGCCCGGTTCATAAATTGGAACGAGACCGCTTTTTAAGCTGTTGATTTTTGATTCGTCGATGTCACAACAAATGACGCGATTTCCGATATCAGCAAAACAAGTACCCGATACTAACCCGACATATCCTGTTCCAATCACAGCAATTTTCTTCAACATGTTTCATCCTCTCAGTAAAAGCATATTGGTCGTTCCAAACTGTTTATCTATCAGTCTTTGCACATTTCATCCTGTTTAAACGGTGGATGTTGATTGATTCAGCACCTTTTCATATTGCTGAATCAGGAGCGTAGCATTATGTGATGATGAATAATCTGTATGGACGATGTGGTGAAGATCGTTCTTCACTTGCTCGTTCCATCTGTTTTCATAAAGATAAGCGTGAATCGCTTCTTTTAGCTGACTCGTTGAACGCGGTTCAATGAGCAGATGTTGATAGATAGAAAATAGTGATGGGAGACCACCAACCCGTGTTGCGATGACAGGCAGTTTTAAAGCGAGCGCCTCAAGGACGACAGTCGGCATTCCTTCACTGTAGGATGGAAGGGCAAACAGGTCAGCTGCCATTAAGTAATGTTTGACTTGTTCATTCGGCACCTGCCCCGGGAGTATAATGGATTCTCCCGCCCGTTCGGCTAGCTCCTTTGCGAGGGGGCCTTTTCCGACAAAGACGGCTTTTACACCCTCCATCCCGCTGACAGCTTCCGCTAATTCAAGCAAACCTTTCTCTTTGACTAAACGGCCGACAAAAACGACGAGCTTGTCGTGAAGCGGTAAACCTACCTGCTTTCTGATGGCTGTTTGATCCCCTGGTGTTCTAGAAAATGACTTGAGCGGAATTCCCAGCGGAAGACATTGTGCATCCACCTCTGTCATGTCATGTGTTTTTTTTGCCAGCTCTTCACTCACTGTGAGAACAGCAGACGCCTGTTTTACTGCTGCTTTAAAGGCTGCAAGCGCCCCTTGGCTATAGGTTGGATAGACGTTCACATCACTGCCGTGTAAGGTCAGAAGATAAGGGATGTTTGCTTCCTTTTTGATCACAGCTGCTGCGCCGCCAGACGGCATGGCAAAGTGCGCATGGATGAAATCCGGTGACAGTTCATAACGCTCCATTGTGCGCAGGACAGAAGCTGCGATTCGTTTACTCGGCTGAGCCCATTTTAGCTGTCCAGGCAGCGCTGTATAGGGCGGTCTGTAAACCGGCACGCCGCACCTCACTTCCTGCTCGGGAAGATCTTTTCTCTGACGATAGGAAGCTTTAAGCATCCGTAAGATGGGCGGATTGACAGGAGTAGGACAAATCACACTCACTTCTACGCCCTGTTTGACCAGCTCCTGCACTTGCGTTTCATGGAAGACGCCTTCACTTGGATGTTTTTCACTAGGATATACACTTGTCAGCCATAGCACCTTCATGACGAACGACCTCTTCTCCATAATTTCCCTGCCATCTGCGGATACATTTTGACAAGCAGCAAGCTATATAAAACCGCACTTAAACCAATCGTCAGTAGTAATTGAAGCAGTATATCCGCTGATATCAGCTTCATCCCTTGATGAACAGCCACTGCGCAGCCGGCCATTAACAACGTCATGACAGCAGGCTTTACGAGTGATTTTACATACACCTTCATATCTAGCTGAATGACATAAGCCATCAGCCACCTGCCGACAATGAAGTTCAGCAGGCTGACCCCTGAGTAGACCCAAGCTACAGTCAATAGACTGCCGGTATGGACTCCTGCATATAAGGCGCATCCATATACGATGAGCATGCCTGTATCCCAATAAAAAGCTAAGTCAGCTCTACCTTTTGCAAGAAGGATGGAACCATTTGGATTCATCAGCACACGGAGTAGACCAACAATGCACAAAATATTCAAAACCGGGACCGCCACTAGCCATTTCTCTCCAAACACCACTTCTATAAAGCTATCTGATACGGCAGCAAGACCGATGAGGAGTGGAAAACTAATGAGTGCGAGCATATTCGTCATACTGAGGAAGCCCTCACGCAGCCTAGAATGATCACGCTGACTTTTTGCGAAAACTGGGAAAGCCACTCTCGTCACAATCGGGTTAATTTTCAGCACCGGGATTGTGACGATTTGATAAGCCAGGCTGTAAATCCCTAAAGCTTCTGCTCCAAGAAACCGTCCTATTAAAATCATGTCGATGTTTGAGCCTGCCCGATTGACGAGTCTTGACGCAAGCTGGAAAGCCCCGAAGGAGAAAAACTCTTTCACTTCCCCTAATGCGAAAACGGGTGCTGGGCGCCACTTCTTCCAATAAGCCGCTGCATACATGAGTCCTTTTCCTGATTGAAGCAGTACTTGAGAGATCACATAGGCCACAATTGGATTAATAAAAAAGGCTAGAATCAGTAGAACAATCAGCGAAATGATCGTCGCTATCGTCTCAATCGTACTTAAGGTTTTAAAGGCTAAATCTTTCTGCATCATATATTGGTATTGCTGACCAATTGGTGCAATAAGAAACATGATCGATAATAACTTGAGCAAGCCTTCCAGCTCAGGTCTGGCATAAAAGGCGGCAATCAAGGGACTTGCGAGGATCAATACACAAAACAAGAGAATTCCCGTCAGCAAGTTGATCCAATATAATGTAGATAATTGACGTTCCGTCGTTTGTTCCTTTTGAATGATCGCAGCACCGATACCTAGATCAAGTAAAATCTGTGTAAATATTGTGACCGTTGTGATCATGCCAACGAGTCCAAATTCTTTCAGTGACATTACGTTTCCTAAAAAGGCGAACTGTGCAATTTGGATGATGGTAATGATCAATGCGGACAAGCTTGTCCATTTTGCTCCGCCCAGCAGGCGATTTTTCATACTTGCCATTTCTCTTCCCTACTTTACTTATCTGGCTCCGTCACCAGTCACGATGACTTTTAACGTTTTTACCATAATCTTCGTGTCGAGAGAAAATGTCAAGTTTTGAATATACTGTAAGTCGTGTGATAATTTCTCACTTGGACTCATTTCATATCCCCCATTTACTTGAGCAAGACCAGTCAGCCCCGGCTTCACTGTCAGTCTTTTTGTAAAGCCTGGAATCGTCCGATTAAATTCGGCAGTAAACATTGGTCTTTCAGGACGTGGACCTACAATACTCATTTCTCCTTTTAACACGTTGATAAATTGCGGCAGTTCATCAATTCTTGTTTTTCTGATGAATGCCCCCACTTTGGTGATACGAGGGTCATTTTTTTGCGCCCATTTCGCTCCTCCGCTTTCTGCGTTGGTTCTCATCGATCTGAGCTTCCATAATTTAAAGTAGACACCGTCTTTTCCGACCCTTTCCTGCATATAAAAGGCTGGCCCTGGTGTTTCTAGCTTAATTAAAAGGGCAAACAGTAAAATGATTGGCGTACTCAACATCAATCCGATGAACGAGAACACGACATCTATGAAACGTTTTGCAAATAAATATCGAACCATATGTTCTGTTAAAGCAAAAGAGTGGTTTCGTCTCACTTCATATTCTCTGTAAAGGTTCATCGCTTTCTCTGCGCTCACTGACCTGCACCTCACCATTCAAAGTAGTTGTTGTGTAAAGAGATGTTCTATGAAAGTCAGTTTAGCAGAGCAACATTAAGCAAATGTAAATGGGCTGTTAAGTCTTGTAAAAGTGTGTTAAGAATGTGCCCTTATATCAAGTTATGCCCTTTTAAACGTAAAAAAGACCCGCATTTCTGCGGGTCTACGTGTCTTTTTTTATTTTGCCTTTACGGATTCGATCGTCTTCAGTCTAAGCGTTCCGTTTGCATCTTTTGTATACGTTACTTTCACTTTTGATTCTTCTTTTAGGCTGTTCACTTGTTTAGAAAATGTATTTCCGAATTGAATGGCTACTTCTTTTCCATCAATGTTGACAGCAATTGTATGTCCATCAGCCAAACCGACATATGTGCCTTCTTTGGTGACTTCATTTTTCTTCGTTGTAGATTCTTTTTTTGTTTTAGATTCAGCTTTTGACTGATCATTTGTCGTTTCTTCTTTTGTGATTTCCTTACTTGAGCTTTCTTTTGCATCTTCATCAGATTGACCTGCTTGGTCTTCTGTTTGAGCAGCTGTTTCTTTGCTTTCATCATCTGCTTTTTCACTTGCAGACTTGTCTTCCGTCTTTTCGTCTGTTGCATTTTCTTTCTTTTGATCTGCTGCTTCAGTTGTTTCTTTTTTGCTGTTATCCGTATTGTTATCGTTTGACTGATTTGATGTGCCGCATGCTGTGAGCATTACACCTAGAAGTAAGACTAAAAACGGCATTGTGATTAATTTTTTCAAGATCGTCACCTCTTCATGATTTGTCGATTTGCTGTCATTGGAAGGCAAATACGTGAAAAATCCACCCTCTATGTTTCGATTATAACAAAAATAACCTGAAATGAAATGTATTTTTAACTTGACATATCATTCATCCGATCTATTTTATTCAAAATATTGAGATACACCTGCTGCGATTCCTGAAGCCAGCCGCTCCTTGGCAGTCGTTGATTTTAATATACTGGCATCAATCGGACTGGTTACGAACCCTGTTTCGAGCAAGATGCTGGGCATTTTTGAATACTTGATCACGTAGAACCCTGCTGTTTTCACACCACGCTCCCTTGTGCCAAGGGCTTTCACCATCTGGGGCTGTACCTTTTGTGCCAGCTTTAAACTATTGGCCGAAGCATACGTCGCATCATAATACGTTTCTGTTCCATTTGCACCGCTATTATCATTTGCATTGGCATGGATGCTGATGAACACATCCGCACCAGCCTGTGATCCTTTGCTTACGCGCGTTTGCAAGGAATCAAATGTATCAGATGTTCTAGACATGACCGTCAGCGCACCCGCTTGTTTGAGCCTTGCTTGCAGTTTTAACGCGACATCCAGATTTACATTTTTTTCAAACAGCCCATTTCCTACCGCTCCAGCATCCTGCGCACCATGACCTGGATCAATAAAGATGGTTTCACCTAACACATGATTTTTCAGCTGTGTGATCACACTGGTTCGTATGGTTGATGTTCCGCCTAACACTGTAAATGTTGAAATCTTTTTAGTCCCAATGACACGACGAATCGCATCTGGTACTGATTGAACGTCTGTAAGAAGAAGGGTTTGCCCTTGCTTGGCTGCCGTACTTGCCGCAGCTGCCGCATCGGCATATGCATAGCCGTTACTCATATACGTTTGGGTTGTCTTCATCGGGTATGTTTTCGCAATTCGGGCTGCCACTTCATACCGATTGGCTCCGCTGATTCTCACGGGTGATGGTAGCTTTTGATAGGCTGCTTGATTGACATTTGTTTCCCCGCCAATCACAATCGTCCGTTTCACCGCTTTGCTTTTTAATAGATTGGCTGTTTCCTGCCGCAGCCCTTTTGCATCGGTTAATAAAATAGGAAAGCCCTGTTTTGCAGCATACGGAGCAATCGCCACAGCATCTGCATAAGCAGAACCATTCACAATCACAGCTGTATCAGCACTCTTCATTTGCTTAGCAACGTTTGCCGCCAATTCATATCGATTCTTCCCTTGTATTCGCGATACGGATAGATTCATTGCTTTTAGCTGCGCTACGACTTTTTGAGAAATGCTTGCGGTTCCGCCAAGAATGATGACACGCTTCGTTTTAAAATGCTGAAGACCTGACTTAGTTGCACCTGAAAGACTGCTAGTATTCGTTAAAAGCACTGGGGCTCCTTGCTGAAAGGCATACGGCACAGCACTTAGCGCATCTGCATAAGCTTCACCGCCTACTAAAACAACTGTATGTGCTGTCGACCAGCCTCGTTTTGCAGCGTTAACTGCCACCTCATATCGATTACTTCCCTCAATTTTCGATACATTGTGCTGCGCAAATGCAGATGGTGCATACAAACATAGTGAAACCACAATCAAAACAAAACATTTGATATAAGAACGCATGAAGTCAACCTCCTTGGTTTTGAACCCTTCACCCCGGAAACACTTCATGTACTTTTGAAAAAAGGCTGCCGAGAGTCGTTTCTCGAGCAGCCTAAGAGGTGTATCTTAGGCACCCCTCATCTGTATGTTTTCTTATCTAAAATAGCCTGAAACACCGCTTGAAATACCTGACGCTAATCGATCTTTATAAGTAGCAGATTTCAAAATATTTGAATCAACTGGACTGGAAACAAAACCAGTTTCTAAGAGAACACTTGGCATCTTAGAATATTTAATCACATAGAAACCAGCTGTCTTCACGCCACGGTCTCTTGTGCCTAATGCACTGACCATTTTAGGCTGAATATTTTGCGCAAGCTTCAAGCTGTTTGTTGCCGCATATGTTTTGTCATAATACGTTTCAGTTCCATTTGCACTGCTGTTATCATTTGAGTTCGCATGGACACTGATGAAGATATCTGCATTTGCTGACGCACCTTTGCTCACCCGTGTTTGAAGACTGTCGAATGTGTCTGATGTTCTTGACATGGTAGTGAGTGCACCAGCATTTTTCAGTTTAGTGTTCACTCTCTTCGCTACGTCTAAGTTTAAATTTTTCTCATAAAGACCATATCCTACAGCACCAGAATCTTGAGCACCGTGGCCAGGGTCAAGGAATACTTTTTTACCTACAACCGGGTTCTTTAATTGAGATGCTACAGTATTCGTCACTGTCGTTGAATTTCCGACTACTGTGAATTTCGTTATGTTTTTACTGCCGATAATTGACCGAGTATGGACAGGCAAAGTTTTCTCATTTGTTAATAAAAGAGCTTTCTTTTCTTTCGCTGCAATGCCAGCAGCTGCTGGTGCAGAGGCATAACCAAAGCCTCTCGCAACATACGTATTGCTCGTACTTAGTTTATACTTAGTCACAATCTTTGCTGCAATATCATAGCGGTTAGCACCCTTTATTCTAGTTGGCGACTTTAGCTTGTTGTATGCTGCTTTGGTAACATACGATTCGCCGCCAATCACAATTGTTTGCTTAATATTACTAGTTTTTGCGAAAGTTGAAATTTCAGAACGAAGTCCCTTTTTATCTGTATATAAAATTGGGAAACCTTTTTGTGCAGCATATGGCGCAATCGCAATCCCATGCGCATACGAATGACCTTCTACAACCACTACACCAGCTGGTTTTTTCATTTGCTTTGCAATATTCGTAGAGATTTCATATCTGTTCTTTCCCGTAATTCGTTTTGTTGAAATCCCTAGTTTTTTTACTTGATTGATGACATTATTTGAAACACTTGCCGTTGTTCCAATCGCAATCACATTTTTCGCTTTTAATGACGTTAATCCTTTCTTCGTTTCTGATGAAAGGTTTTTACTATTTGTAAAAAGAACTGGCGCATTATGTTGATACGCTAAAGGGACAGCTGCTGTTGCATCAGCGTAAGCTTTTTTCCCTACTAGCACAACGGTATTCGCTGTTCCCCAACCTTTTTTCGCCACATTGACAGATAAAGAGTAACGATTTCCCCCATCTATTCGTGATACAGAATTGTCCGCTGAAGCTGTTGGAACAATAATGAAAATGGCGATGAGGCTGAGGATGGCTGTTTTGATCATTGAGCGCATCTTCTGTGTCCTCCCTTAACTTTAATAATTTGTTAGTTTTGTACCTGGATAGTAGAACGAAAGTATAGAAGAATACGAGTTTCCAGATTCAGCTCTAGCTTTGGCGCCGTATTGACTCATCCCAATACCGTGACCATAACCTTTTCCTGAAATCGTGAAATCATTTGTATTATTCTTTACTGACGCAAACGTACTTTTCACCTTTGTTGCGCCCATGACTGTTCTAAACTCTGTCATTTTCATACTTGCCGTTGTACTTTTGTTCACTGTATACGTACCTGTTTTGTTTTTCAGATGGTAATTCAGCTTGATTGAAACGGTCTTCGCACGCTGACCTTTTGTTTTTCCTGAGAATGTCAGGCTTGAAATAGATGCAATTCTCATGTCAGATGCAGCTGTTTCTTTATTTTTCAACAGCCATGATTTTAGACCAGCAAGGTCGGCAGCATTGGCTTCTTTTGCCTTAGACCACTCAGAAGCTGCTGTACTTGCAGTCAACGTAGTGCCTAATTGCTTTTTAGACAACTTCAGTGTCCACGCATTGACAGGATCTTTTGTGTCCTGCTTGGCGACTAAGTATGGCAGTGCATTTCCCCATACTTCTTCACTCGCCTCAGTGTATCCACCATTACTAGAATAATAGGTGGCTGAAATAAGTTGATTGTTGTATTTTAGAACCTTGCCTTTTGTGGCATCAACAGCTTTTGTTGAATTTGTGTACCAGTTATATCCTCCATATACTTGGAAGGCTGTTGTATCAGGTACGACTTTTCCAATACTTTTCACTGAATACGTTCTAGCGGCAACTGCTTGTGCTTTTAATGCCTCAACATGCCAGCTTGCAGGCATTTCGTTTGGCACAACACCTTTTAGATAGTCTTCAAATGGAATATTTTCATTAGTCGGCCTGATATATCCTGATTCAATAGCAAAGTTGATGTTCCCTAAGTAAGGCTTCCCTGCGATTTGAAGGATATTTTTAGTTGAATATTTCTCAGGAACAACTCTTAATGTGTTATACGTCTTAATACCTTTCAATGAAATTTTTCCGTTAGAAATATTCAATTGGTAGTTTTGATTTTTTTTCAGATAGACTTGTTTGGCTAAAGCGTTTTTGAGCGTATCTGAAAGCACACTTGAACTGCCTGCTATATGATATGTATGTGTGCCGTTTTCTTTTAAAAGTTTCTTTAAAGAAGAAGAGAAAGAATCTTTTTTGACATAAATCATAGTACGATTGTTTTTCGCTGCTAAAAGTGACATAGGAATTGCATATTTTGAGCTAGAACCTTTAGCAAGATATACTTTATCTACATTTAACTTTAATTTCTTGATGATGTTAACAGAAAGTTCATAGCGATTTTCACCACTGATTCGTGTAACTTGTGATGTCTTTTTTAATTGTTTTTCTACTTTTTCGCTAATGCTTTTTGTACTTCCAACTACAATTACCTTACTAGGAATCTTATAAGTCGGAATTGAATTTTTCTTTGTTAATAAGATTGGATACCCATTTCTAGCTGCATAAGAGATCATGGATGTCCCATTCATAAAGGAAGCCCCGCCAGCAACAATTGCCTGCTTATAACTCCCCATCTCTTTGGCTACTTTTTGAGATATTTCAAATTTATCTTTTCCACTTATTCTTCTAATCTTCCCGTACTTTTTTAAGGTTTTCTCAGTTGTAGACGAAATACTTTTTGTATCCCCAATGATTAAGATGTTATCGGGTTTCATTTTTTTAATTTGGTTCTCAGTTGCTTTTGTTAGCTTCGCAGCACCAGAATAAAGAATTGGTGCATCTAATTTGTAAGCCAATGGAGAAACGGTCATTGCATGATCGAAAGCATCCTTATTTACGACAACGATAGTTGATGGATTCTTCCAGCCAGAATCAGCAATACTATTGGCTACTTCGTATCTATTATTCCCCTCATATCTTTTCGTCACAGCAACATTGGATCCTGACAGCTTGTATTCCCCAGTTGTTGAAATATCCATGCTTGTTTTGTTTCCTATATAATTAGACAATTTCACTGAAATTGTCGAGCTGGCCATGGCAGACTGAAAAGGTGCAATTAATAGTGTCATTGTCATGAGAACGATAAGTGTAATGCCTGTTTTCTTCAATTTTGTTCATCCCGCCCATCTTTTTTTACTTCTGTTTTTCAATCTTTTGAATTTCTTTTTGACCATTGTCATTGATAAAGTAAGAGATTTCTACTTTGTCACCTGGTTTAAATTCATTTAATACATCTTTAAAATTATCCGTAAATTCATAGCTTAAGGTCGTATTCACTTTTTTTACTTCGACTGTATGTGCATCAGCCATTCCAATAAATTCAGCTTTTTCTTCCAGCACCTGAGGAGTTGAACTGCTTGTCTTGTTTTCTCCTGAGGATTGCTCAGCCGTTCCACATGCTGTGAGCACGATACCTAGTAGTAGTATTAAGAACGGTAAAACGACGATTTTCTTCATTTTTTTCACCTCATGTCTTTGTATCGTCTTATAACTTAATATTTTAAGGTAAATTTAAGGTTTTTTGAAACCTTTTTTTTGTTACAACGTCTATATCTAGGTTCAGAGTAAAAAAATAACTTGTTTATCAAGATTCGTAAACCTATAATCATGGGAGAATGAGAGAAAAGGTGAGGGACAGAATGAGAGCAGAGAGAAAAAGAAATAAGAAAAAAGCACTTTGGATTATTTTATCTATTATTGGCTTGTTTGTATTAGTAACGGGCGGCTATGCCTATCATCTTTGGAATACAGCCGCATCAACTGTCGCAGGCATTCAGGAGAACTTAAAGAAGTCAGATAAGCGTGACAAAGATGTCGATTTAAGTAAAAAAGACCCGATCTCCATTTTAGTCATGGGTGTTGATGAAAGAAAGAATGACCGCGGCCGTGCAGATACATTAATATACATGACAGTGAATCCGAAAACGAAAACAACTGAGATGGTGAGTATCCCCCGCGATACATATACAAAGATTGTCGGAAAAGGCACAATGGATAAAATCAACCACTCCTACGCTTTCGGCGGTACACAAATGGCGGCAGATACAGTAGAGGAACTGCTTGATGTACCTGTGGATTACTTTGTGAAAGTGAATATGGAAAGTTTTAAAGACATTGTCGATACACTTGGCGGGATTACGGTGAACAGCACGTTTGCTTTCAGCTATGATGGCCATTCATTTGGTACAGGAGAGATTAACCTGAACGGTGATCAAGCCCTTGCCTATACAAGAATGAGAAAGCAAGATCCTAAAGGTGACTTCGGTCGTCAGGAAAGACAGCGCCAAGTCATCGAAGGTATTATTGCAAAAGGGGCTAACATTTCCTCTATTACGAAATTCGGCGATATGTTTAAAGTCGTTGAAAACAACATGAAAACGAATATGTCCTTTGACGACATGTGGACGATGATGAATGATTATCGTGATGCAAGGAAAAAAGTGAAACAGCACGAGCTAAAGGGAACAGGCACACGAATCAATAATATTTATTACTATCAGCTTGATGACAGTAGTTTAGCGAAAGTGAAGAAGGAATTGAAGGATAGTTTGGAGCAGTAAAAAAAGACTACAGGAATGTAGTCTTCTCCGATTGTTGACAAAGGGCTAAAATGAACTTGATTTTAGCCCTTTGTCTTCTTTTCAGCGTGATAGAAAGCCCTTGAAGTCTAGGAAGGACGAGAACTGGAGCGGAGCGAATTTGACATTCGTGAGCACCAGCACGCAGGACTGACAAAGAATGCGAGGGTTTGTCTACACGCTGAGAAGACTACAGGAATGTAGTCTTCTTTTTTTATGATTGAAATGGGGCTGGTTTTTCATCACTTAAACCAAAACGATGAAGGAGTTCTTGGACAATTCGTTTCGACGCTTGTCCATCACCATAAGGGTTAGAAGCCTTTGACATGTTATCGTACTCTTGCTTGTCTTCTAACAGCTCTTTTGCCATCTGATAAATGGTTTCCTCATCGGTTCCTGCAAGCTTAAGCGTACCAGCTTTCACGCCTTCAGGACGTTCTGTTGTATCACGAAGCACTAATACTGGCTTTCCTAAAGAAGGAGCTTCCTCTTGCACACCGCCTGAATCCGTTAAAATAAAATGCGACGCAGCAGCGAAGTTATGGAAATCAACTACTTCAAGCGGCTCAATTAAGTGCACACGATCAAGATCACTGAATTCTGTCTGAGCCGCATCACGAACAGCAGGATTTAGATGGACAGGGTATACGACTTGAACATCTTCAAATTCTTCGACAACACGGCGAATCGCTCTAAACATGTTCTTCATCGGCTGACCGAGATTTTCTCTGCGATGAGCCGTTAATAAGATCATTTTATCTGAACCGATCTTCTCTAGAATTGGATGTTGATAGTGTTCTGTGACTGTTGTTTGCAGGGCGTCAATGGCCGTATTCCCTGTCACACAGATGGTCTCTTCTTTTTTATTTTCTACTAAAAGATTCTGCTTCGCCTCAGCCGTAGGGGCAAAATGAATGTCAGCAATAGTGCCTGTCATTTGGCGGTTCAATTCCTCAGGGAACGGTGAGTATTTATTGTGAGTTCTTAAGCCAGCTTCGACGTGGCCGACAGAAATTTGGTGATAGAACGCAGCCAAACTTCCTGCAAAGGTTGTCGTTGTGTCGCCATGAACAAGCACAATATCAGGTTTTTCTTCTTGGAATAATTGATCTAGTTTCAACAATGCATTTGATGTAATTTCAGATAATGTTTGGCGCTGCTTCATGATGTTTAGATCATGGTCTGGCGTAATAGAAAATGCCTCAAGAACTTGATCTAGCATTTCTCTATGCTGAGCTGTTACAGTGACAATTGAATTTATTTGTGGATGTTTATTAAGTTCAAGGACAAGTGGAGCCATTTTGATTGCTTCAGGTCTAGTACCGAAAATAGTCATTACATTTAGTTTTTTCACTGGTCTATGCCTCTTTCCTAATATAATACTTTCAATTATACACAATTTGGAGGATAAATTTAATGATATAAAAAAGAAATTTACATTGAATTAACGTTATCATTCACCCTCCTTTACATTTAACATATAAAATGTAAACTATCTAAAAATCATTTTTAGTGAAATCATTTGTCTTTCCTATGATTTGTAAGTTACACTTTATAAAGACGACCAAGAACTAACATTCATTATTAAATCGGTTATCTATGTAAGGAAGGTGCAAAGTTCATTGAAAAAAGTACGTAAAGCCATTATACCAGCTGCAGGTCTCGGGACACGTTTCCTCCCTGCCACAAAGGCTATGCCTAAAGAAATGCTACCAATCGTTGATAAACCAACCATTCAATATATTATTGAAGAAGCTGTTGAGTCAGGAATTGAAGACATTATTATTGTCACTGGAAAAGGGAAAAGAGCCATTGAGGATCATTTTGATTTTGCGCCAGAGCTTGAGCGCAACCTTGAAGAAAAAGGAAAAAGTGAACTTTTAGAAAAAGTGAGAAAATCCTCTAATATTGCTGATATTCATTACATCCGCCAAAAGGAACCTAAAGGACTCGGACATGCCGTTTGGTGCGCACGCAACTTTATCGGTGATGAACCCTTTGCTGTTTTATTAGGTGATGATATTGTCCAAGCCGAAACACCTGGACTTCGCCAGCTGATGGATGAATATGAAAAAACCCTTTCATCTGTAATTGGTGTTCAGCAGGTATCGGACAGCGATACGCATCGCTACGGGATTATTGATCCTCTTACCCAAGAAGGCCGCCGCTATCAAGTAAAAAACTTTGTTGAAAAGCCGCCGCAAGGAACCGCACCATCCAATTTAGCTATTTTAGGGCGCTACATTTTCACGCCAGAGATCTTTATGTACCTTGATCAACAGGAAATTGGTGCAGGTGGAGAAATTCAGCTGACAGACGCCATCCAAAAGCTTAATGACATCCAGCGTGTATTTGCCTATGATTTTGAAGGAAAACGATATGATGTCGGAGAGAAGCAAGGGTTCATCGAAACAACGCTAGAGTTTGCCCTACAAGATGAAGAGCTAAAGAAAAAACTCATTCCATTTATGAAACAGCTACTTGAAAAAGAAGAAGTGAATTAAAAAAAGCTGCCGGCATCGGCAGCTTTTTATTTGCTCGCTGAAACAGTCAGCGTATGCTGTTCATTATCGATAACAAATAGATGATTTTCGCCTTTTACTGCGAATTTCGTTTGTTTTTCATTCATCCAGACATTTTGTTCTGTCAGCCCAAGTGTTGAAGGAGAGATGGGCATGATCTCGTGGAACACCATCGTATTTGCCTGGCCATTTTCAATCACATAATCGGTTTTCTCAGTGGTCAGCCGCTCAATGGTATCCCCTTGTTCACTTTTGACCGAGCTAAGTGTCTGCATTCTTTGCTTCAGCACAGACTCTTCTTTTCCAAGAAAAGAAAGTAAGTACTCATACGAACCTGCAGATGCAGGTGATACATAAGAATTAAACTGACCTGGTCCGATGGATAATGGCTTCAATTTATCCGTCGTCTTAAAGGCTTTCGGCTCCACAAAATAAGTTCCTGCTGTTGTTTTAATTTGAACGATTTTTTTATTTTCACCTACAACCTGTACTTCTTGTCCAAACGACAACGAGACGTCTGCCTTTTCCTTCATGGCTTGGTCTTTATAGACTGTTAATGGATCTTCCACAACAATACCTTGTTGATCAACCTTTTTTAAAGACGTATCCTTCGGCTGAGAACTTGTGGACTGGGGCACTTCTGTTTTATTTAACGTAATGGCCCCAAAGGTGGCCAGCGTTCGAAGTGGGCGATCTGAAAACATCGAAAGAGCAAGTAAAATCGTCAAGATTGTAACAAAGGTCACTTGAAATGCAGGACCAAAAAATGAACGTTTCTCTCCTCTATCTTTATAACGAGTGACTTTTTCTGCCTTGTGTACTCCTTTTCGAGCTTCCTTCTGTTCCATGTGATATTCTTGTTTCTCTTTCTTAGAAAGCTTGTTAAACCAATTCACAAACCCTTTGTATTCTTCTACGACCTTATCCGTAGCATCAAACATACGAAGCTCGCCATAATGCATCCATGCAACCCGGTCGCAAATTTTTTGAATTTGACCAATGGAGTGACTAACAAAAAAGATCGTCTTTCCTTGCTCTTTAAATTCTGTAATGCGATCCACACATTTTTGATAGAAGGTTTGATCTCCTACAGACAGTGCTTCATCAATAATGAGGATATCTGGATCAATATGTGCTGATATGGCAAAGCCCAGACGGGATTTCATTCCGCTTGAATAGCTCTTTACAGGCTGATCAATAAAGTCTCCAATATCCGCAAACTCTACGATTTTTTCATAAAGATCGTCAATTTCCTTATTTGTCAGACCCATCATTAAGCATTTTAAACGAATGTTGTCTTTCCCGCTTAACTGATTGTTCAACCCTGCTGATATGGCAATTAACGAAGGCTGGCCGTCCATATCAATCTCACCGCTTGTCGGAGGAATGATTTTCGCTAGAAGGTTCGACATGGTCGATTTTCCAGACCCATTGATCCCAACAAAACCAATTGTCTCACCCTCATATACATCAAAGGAAACGTTACGAACAGCAAAGAAACCTTTATTGTTTTTATTCGGAAAAAACAGCCCTTTGATTTTATCTGACTGCTTTTTATATAGAAAATACTGCTTGGATACGTTTCGAAACGAAACCTTTAGTTTCATCGTATAATCTCCTTACTTTTTAAAGAAAATCGACAAATTTATCCCTAAATTTCAAATGAAGCAATGAACCAACTATTAAAAGAAGAAGTGTAATCAGCCAAAAATAAAGCGTATATTTGACATCTTGAAAAAACCAATCTCCTTTAATAAAACTTTTCCTAAATCCATCAATAATATAATATAAGGGATTTAATTTTAGGGTAGTCGCAATCCATTCATACTTACCCGTGAATTTATCTCCAATATCCCATAAGATAGGCAGCAAAAACATGAGTAATCTTGTCAAGGATTGCAACAGTTGTTGATAATCTCGAACAAGAACACTAATCGTTGAATTAAACAGACTGAAAGCGAACATAAACGCAATCATACAGATAAAATAATAAATATATTGAATCCAGTGGATATCAGGATAGATGCCATTTGCTATGAGCATAATCACATAAATAACCATCATTAAAAAGTAGCTGAATAAATTAGAAGTGATGACTACTGAAGGCAAAGCACTAATAGGGAAATTCATCTTAGATACTAAGTTTATGCGTTTAAAAACACTATTCGCACCCTCTGTAATCGTCGAACTAATAAAAAACCATGGAATTAAACCTGCTAACATCCAAATAAGAAAGGGTATACTTACGTGAGAACCGTCTGCCATTTCTGCGGTTCTTCCGGCCCCTCTAAGACCTAAACCGAACACAAACCAATAAGCCATAATTTGAATTAGTGGGTTCAATAATTGCCACAGAACGCCCAAATAATTCAATTGATACTTTGATTTGGTTTCATATACAGCTAACCTTAAAATTAATGGCATTGAACCAAACTGCTCTTTTAGAATTTTATACAATGCATTCACTCTAATCTTCCTTAATTTTAATTGAATAGAATAGACTTTAAATTGATAAAAGCACCGCTCATAATTGTAACAGAAAAATTCCTTCTTTTCACCTTTCGCCTTATACAAAGTCTTCACATTTAAATGACGAATATGTCAAAATGCTTTTTTCATTAAAGCAAATATGGACTTCAACGATGTAATTCCCAGACCGTTTTTGGTGTTTTGCAAAGAACGAAACGCCTTATGTTATCCATAAGGCGTTAGAATTAATCTTTTTCTTTTAGAAACTCTATTATGTTATCATTTTTCCATTTCATACCTTCGTATAAATTCAAAATGCCTTTTAATATATCTCTTGCTTCACTTTTGTCATACTGATGAATAAGGCTGAACTTTTTCAAATACCAATTCTCTACGTATTTCTCTAACTTTTTCTTCTTATAAGCTGCTAAAAGGTTTTCTTCCTTTAACCATTCAATTCTTTCTTTTTCTAATATAAAGTACTTTTCAAAAAAGCTCTTATCGATTCGATTGATTGAAGAGTTCTCAACCATAGCATAATAAATATGGATAGGTGTGTTTAACACCTTGAAAGACTTCGCTTTTAACAACATTTTTTGGAAAAATAGTGTATCTTGGCCAAGTGCTCCTTCTACCATTCTCAGTTCATTTTTTATCAACAAGTCTCTCTTTACAATTAAAGCTTGTATACTCATTGCTTTAAATGCAACATTTATTAAAAAGTCCGAATGCGGTCCTTGCCTGTGATCTACTCCCTCATTAAGGGACATCATATTAGGGTAGTAAGTGAATACTTCCTTTTTATCAGAAAGCCTTATCATATTACCAATAAACAGATCATGTTCTTCAGATAAAGTAGCATCTAAGAGTTCTTTATATCCATCTGTAATTGCTTCGTTATCTGGATCTAGATATGTTACCCAATCCGCTGTCACAAGTTCCAGCCCTTTATTTCTAGGTCGAGAGGCGCTACCACTTCCACCCTTTGGATACAAATACGATTTGACATTCTCGAAATCTTTATCAAGGGCCTGTACAATATGATCTGTTATATTATCAGTCGACCCATCATCCACTAAAATAATCTCCATTTTTTCAAATATAGAGCTTCTTTGAAGACTTTGGAAACATTTATATAATAGATGTCTGCCATTATTATAAACAGGGATAATAACAGATAATAAATATTCTTGAGTTGGTTCATTATCCATGATTTCACGTACATTCACTGATAATTCCAAAGGATCAACACTATATCCATTGGAAATAGAGGTATTTGAACTCTTTTCAATATCTCCCCAGGTGAATGACTTTCTCCAATAAACAGTCCTAAACCGGTCTTCTATTCTTTCAACATAATTATGCTCTACACCAGTCGTAAACTCACCATTATACTCATAAGCATCTTTTGTAATATAGTCACAACGTGTATATTTGAATGCATTTATCATATCTTCTAAATAAAATTGTCCATACTCATATTTATTGCTAAAACACGCAATGACGTCATAGTTATTATACATCTCTTCCGACATTTCATCTTGAGATATAAGTGTCTTATCAGGATAGGACTGTTTATTAAACATTTCAATCACATGTTCATTCAGGTTCTCTGCTACGACAAGGACTTTTCGATTTAGATGTCCTATATGATCATTATTAACTATTTGTATCAATTCGTTTACCCTATGGAAAGCCGTTTCGGATTTTAAAACGGTTCGAACACCTTCCATTTGAATTTGATACTTTTCTTTTTTAGTCAATTTAAGCAAATATTGTTTCAACTCTTCACTAGTATTCACTAAAAACACATTAGGAAATTTGCTGTTAATTCCCACACTATAGTTTGAAATGACAATAGTTCCTGTTGCTTGTAACTCATATACACGATTTGCAAACATCGTCTTGCTATATTTTACTGAATTTAAGTTTAAGGTGAAATCATATAACTTGTGTATTTTTTGAAGCGTTTCATGGTCTGTTGATTCAACAATAAAAGGCACATATTTTTTTGGATAAAAATGGCGCTCCAATTTCAAGAAGAAGTTCCGATCAATAATAGTCAAATCTTTCTCGGCATTAAGCACACCTTCAAATAACTCTTGAGTATCCTCTTGTCGATATGGATACTTTTGATACCAAGACCCAGCGAATAGAATATCATCCCTTCTATTCATTCTGGTTCCTATAGGATTATGATACAACGGGTTTACAGCGAACTCTAGTACATCGTATGATCTGGCATTCGGACAATCTTTTCTGTAATCTTCTAGAACTTCACTACATGTTGTAAAGATATGATCTGCTTGTTGAGCTAAGTCAATATACTGCTCGTAGTTAACTGGATCTTCTTTAGAGTAGAATATTACAGGAATACTTTTACTCTTATAAAGCTCGATAATCGCATTTATTTCGTCTCGTACCTTTTTAATTTTAGGATTGCCGAGCCCTTTCCACTTACCATCTAATCCTTTCCAAGCAGTTGATACTAGGAATAGATCAATTCTTCCTGCCTCTTCTTCAAAATTATCTTGATTGATATAAATAAAATTGGCTGCATCTTTTAGGCTTTTGTACAAAAATTCATCTGCGATAATTCCAATTGTGACATGACTCTTCTGAAAAAATCTCGTTCCATTGCTAGAAGGCAAAACATTTATTTGAGATTTTATGGATTCATAATACCCTTTTTTGTGATTCTTTTTTAAATATTGAAGGTACTCTTTTTTCCTTTGGTTTTCAACTGTCTGAGTCTTTTCAGTTTGTATATCTACCAAGGTCTCCGGCACATGGAAATTAGGTATATTTTCCAGGCTTTTTTCAAGCTCGTTAAAATCTTGATTCTCTTCGAAGGCTTTTAACATTTGCTTAAAATAAGAAAGTTCCTGATTAGCAGTCGTTCTTTTCTTTTGGTTTACTAATAACTGTTTTTGAAATTTCCCCATCAAATTCACCTATTCTTTCTTTTTCGAGATTTATATCTCCAGTAAGCTAGTGTCAACCTACCTAATTTTGATGAGGATAGAGCTGCATAACGTCTTTTTATTAGGTCCAGTTCTTTTTCAGTCTTCTTAGCTTGTTCTAGTACTTTTTTCTCATTTGTAATTAGATTTAATTTTTCTTGTTTTGCTTCTACTAATTTTTTTAGCAGGCTAGCAGTTACATCCCTACTTTGATTTTGTTCAGTGTCATCGGATTTCTTCAGCCGATCCAAAACCTTCAACAGACTTTCAGCAAAATCAATCTCATTAGAGTTTGTAGTAGGAATTGCTATAAAGCCTGTCCATAAAGGTCTGATGACTTGTTCAATTCGAAAATTCTTTTTATGCATATAAAGCATCAATGATACTATTGACTTTACTTGCACAGAATTTTGATCATGGTTAATCCAAAACAACATAACACCATCATTATTTAGAAATGGTAACACATCATCGACTAACCGATTTACATCAGACATAAATTCAGTCGCATTACCTAACACAATTGTGTCTATTTTGTCTGACTGATTGGACAAAGTACTGAATTCAATGATTTCTTTGCCGATAAAGGATAAATATTTTTCATCCTCTTCTTGTAAACCAAATTGAAAAAAGACCCTTTTTCCCCTAGTGTTTGTTAATAACCATTTATTTGGTTGTTCCGTACTTTCTTTAAATACATTAAAAATTTCTGTTGAAGGTATATCCATTACTGCTCCTTTCTAAGAAAATCTAAGCTTTACATTCACCAAGGAAAAGCAGATTTAAACCAAGGCTTCTTCTTTTTTTATTTCAGAAGAGAGATTTCCAAAATTAATATAAGTGAAATGTTCATGTCGGTTTTGCAGAACATTTTTTGTGTCAAAAATCATTTTATTTTTCATGCCATCAAGTCTTTCAAAATCAAATTCTTTAAACTCTTGATGATCGGTTAGAATCAAAATTAAATCAGATTGTTGAACAGCTTCTTCTAAGTTTTTAATGACAAACTCCTCATCCACATGCGGATCATATGCATCGATTTCATATTTATTTTGATTTTTTAATAAATGATAGATTTCCATTGCTGGACTTTCTCGAATATCATCGACATTACCTTTGTACGTAAGTCCAAAAATAGTCACCTTATTTCCTTCTACTTTTTCCATGAGCTTCTCAACATTTTCGACAACATAGTATGGCATAGATGTATTAATTGAGCGTGATAAGTTAATCATTTTCGCTGTTTCAGGAGCCTTTGCTACAATAAAATACGGGTCTACTGCTAAACAATGTCCGCCGACACCAGGTCCAGGTGTATGCAGGTTAACACGTGGATGCTTATTGGCCATTTCAATGACATCTAGCGCATTAATGTCTAGATCATTACATACTTTGGTAAGTTCATTTGCAAGTGCTATGTTAACATCTCTAAATGTATTTTCCATTAGTTTAGACATTTCAGCGGTTTTGGCATTTGTTCTAATAATTTCACCTTGAACAAACGTTTCGTATACTTTTGCTCCCGCCTCTGTACAAGCTTCTGTAATCCCGCCAACGATCCGGTTATTAAAGATTAGTTCATGAAGAATCTGACCCGGCAGAACTCTTTCCGGACAATGTACTAGATATAGATCTTCACCAATAACGTAACCCTTTTCTTCGAATAATGGTTTAATCACGTCATCCATGCTTCTTGGACCAATAGTAGATTCGATAATTACAACATTCCCTTTTTTTAGGAATGGAATTACTTTCTCAACAGCGCTCTCTACGTACGTTAAATCACATGATTTATACATGTCATCACGGTTCGGTGTAGGAACAGCGATGATAAAGACATCTGCTTCCTCTGGTGTTAAAGAAGCTTTAAATTTTTCAAGTTTAATGACTTCAGTCAAAGCCTCTTGGAGACCTGGCTCCTCTATATGAATCGTTCCACTATTTAAAGAGTCTATCACACTCGGTTTCACATCTACTCCTACGACCTTAACACCATGTTTCGCAAACATAATTGAAGTTGGCAGACCAATATACCCCAAACCTACTGTACAAAGTTTCATTATTTTTACTCTCCTTATGATTGAATTTGTCCATAAACTTTTAGAAGTGATTTTTTTTCTTGTTCCCAATTGTATTTAAGCCTTGCCTGCTGACAATTCTCACTGTACTGATGACGCAATTCAGGATTTAAAACTAACTTGTTTACACCCGCTGCGATTGAAATCGGATCGTGAGAGTCAACGACTACTCCAATATTTTCACTGGAAACAACTTTCTTAATTTCTGGAAAGTCACATGCTATGACAGGCACACCCGCCATAATATATTCAAATAGTTTATTTGAAGAGGCTGAATAATGGTTGAAGCACACATTATTCAATACCTGAAAACCTAAATAAGCATTTTTTGTATACCTAGGGAGATCTTCCAAAGGCACCTTTGGTAAAAATTTCACTCGATCAGTGAGCTTCATGTCTTCCGTTAATTGCATGAGGCTTTCTTTAATTCGGCCATCTCCAATAAAGACGAGGATGCCTTCTTCAAAATTAGGTGCTGCCTTAACTAAATTTTCTAAACCTCTACCAGTTTGAATTCCACCTTGATACAACAGGATTTTTTCATCCTTGGAAATGTTTAAAATCTCATGCAAATCTATTTTCTCTATCTCTTTTTTTTGATCGAACGGATAGTTATGGACAACTTTTGGGTAAAAACCATAGAGGTCTTCGTTGTATTTGGCTCTTGTGTGATTTTCGACTATCATTTGATCAACAAACTTTAAAAGGAAAGATTCCATCTTCCCATATAGTTTGCTATCATACCCAGTCCTGCTTGTTTGAACTTCATGTGAATCATAGATGAGTTTTTTTCTGTTAAAAAGTTTAAACTTTGCACAAATAACACCCTGTGGTAAAGTATTTAAATCATTAGAATGATAGATATCATAATTTTTATTCCATCCTTTTACAATCATTCTTAAAAAGATACTTGATCTAATGATTAATGTTCTTACCTTTTTAAGAAGTAAGGATGAAAAAAGGATTGTGAAAGCGATTGTTATAATTGGTAAATAAAAAACACCCGCAGCCCACACTAGTAATAGAAGAAGTAGAAGATACTTTTTCTTCTTTAGCAAAGTCAGCATAGACTGAAATAAAACTAACCATCGAGGGTACCTTTTAACTCGGTGGACACGAAATCTTTCATTGATTTCCTCATATGTCTTTAATCCAGGCATTGATGGATCGTGTATACAAATTAGGTCGACATCAGATCCGTCTTCTGACAATGCTGTACATTCTCTCAAAACTCTGGCATCGTTGGTAAAGTGGTTCCATACAAACATACATATATTTTTTTTCATGCTTCATTAACCTTTTTTATAGTATTTTTTATTACATTATCTAAAATCATAATATTATTATCCCATAAAAAATTCTTTTCAATAAAGTTCTCGCAATTTGTTTTCATTTCTTGAACCAACTCCGGATGATGATACAAGCGTAAAATAAGAGAAACCATTTCGTCACTCGTTTTTGTTTTAGCTACTAAACCTACATTTTCTTGCTCAATTAAATTTTTTGAATATCCAGAAAGTGAAGCCACTACAGGTAACTGGCAGCTCAAGTAATCTATAATACGTCCTGGCAAAACCGTTTCAAAGATGACTGAACGATTAAGCGTTGCTATACCAATATCACAATTTGCCATCATTTTGAGACACTCTTTTCTTGATAATGGATCAATAAATTCAACGTGTTTCAATTCTTTTTCAATGATATATCTCTCTAATTCTTTCTTATTGACTCCATAACCTAGGATCATAAATCTGATATGATAATCCTTTAAACTCGTAACAATATCACGAAAGACATGCACATCTTGAGCAAGACCTAAATTTCCTGCGAACACTACTTTAAACTCTTTCCTCGTGTTTTTTACTGAAATTTCTGGCAGTTCTTCACGCCTTGCAGAGTTTGGTATGAACGTTAATTTAGCTTCTTGCTCCTGTAAATGCTTTTGAAAACCTTGGCTGTTAATGATAATATGATCTGATTTTGAATAGACAAATTTTTCTGCAAGTTTAAAAAAACCGATGATCATGGGATTTTTGAATATCCCCACTCCTTTTAAAGAGTCTGGCCACAAGTCTCTTATGTCTAAAATCATTTTTGTCTTATATCTAAATTTAGCAATAATTCCAGCAAAGGCGACAAAAATCGGGGGAGTTGTAACATAAATTAGATCATATTTATTTTTATCCTTAAAAATAAATATGATCATCCTAAGCATTATTTCTAGATAATAGAAAAGTCTATTCAAAAAGTTAAAAGCATATTTTTTGTTTTTTACTTTCACTCTTATAAATCTTTCATTCTGACTATTTAATTCTTCTTCGTCCCAAAGGTCATGAGAATCATAGAAATTTTTTTCTGGATAAGTTGGATCCGTTGTTAAAACTTTCACATCGTATCCTTTTCTGTGCAGCATCAAAAATATATTCTTGAGTCTATTACCAGCGCTACCTATTTCAGGGTAGAAATTTTGAGAAATTAATAAAATCCTTTTTGACAATCAAATCCCCTGCACTTTCAATTGACAATCGATATTGGTAAACACAACATATTTAAACAATTTTTTAACTATAACAACAATTATAGGTTTATGCTTCCTTAAAAACAACATCTTTTTGATTCTAAAGACTTTAAATCTTTTAATTTTCAACAAATTTCGCTAAAAAAGTTTTATTTTTTTAGAGAGATTTTGTCATTTACAGGCTTAAAGATCTAAAACTAAAGTTATAAAAAGGGCATAAATCCGGTAAACATACATTGAAAGTATGTTACCTGATTTATGCCCTTCATCTTTTTTCCTTATTCAGAATGGTCTCTACGACTCGCTTAGATGACTCCCCGTTCTCTAAGTAACAGAATTTCTCATAAAACGGTTCAAATGACGGTGGTAATGTAAAGGTCGATTTCTCTGTCTCTTTGATCCAGTCAATTACACTTGCTGTTTCTTTCACAAGCGGACCAGGTGCTTCTTGTTCAAAGTCAAAATAGAACCCTCTTAGTTTGTCGCGATACGTTTCGATGTCTGGAACATAGAACAGCATTGGACGCCTAAGGTTTGCATAATCAAAGAACACGGAAGAGTAATCTGTCAAGAGTAGGTCAGAAATCATATAAAGGTCTCGAATGTCTTCGTAATGGGAGAAGTCATAAGCAAAGCCTTCATATGGTCCGAGATCAAAGTTTTCCGCTACTAAATAGTGCATACGAAGGATGATGATATATTCTTCTCCGATAGATGACCTCAACTCATGCAGATCAAGATCCAATTCAAATTTGTACTTTCCAATTGTATAATATTGATCGTCTCTCCAAGTCGGTGCATAGAGGATGATTTTTTTATCAAGAGGCAGGTTCATCTTTTGCTTCAGCGCTCTTATCGTTCCTTCATTATTCTGATTGTACAGAAAATCATTTCTTGGATACCCTGATTCAATCATGGTCTGTTGAAATTGGAACGCACGTGTAAAGATCTCAGTCGAGTATGCATTAGGAGATATAAGACAATCCCATTTCGATGCTTCTTTCGTGAAATTCTTTTTATATTTCTTCGTGTTTGCTCCAGGAATATGAACTTCGTCCATATCCACAGCCAGTCGTTTTAAAGGCGTCCCGTGCCATGTTTGCAAGTAAGTTGTGTGGCCTGGTTTTGGAATCCATAGCGGCAAACGGCTGTTTACAACCCAATACTCGGCTCTTGCCATTGCAAGAATCCATTTAAACGACAGACGATGAATATAATAGATGCCCTTTTCTTTAAACGGTGCTTCATACCCTTTTTTTACGCTCCAAATCAACGTATAGTCAGGGTGATTTTCTTTCATATACTCAAAAATAGCACGCGGGTTACAGCTGAATTGTTTTCCATTAAAGCTTTCAAAAATAACCGTTTTCTTTTTTGGCTGCAGTTTACTGACACCCAAAAACAAGAGTTTAAAAACGATGATATATAAAATTGTAACGATTTTTTTCATTTTCATTCACATGCTTTCACAAAGAATACAGTTCGTTCTTTAATTGATCTTCCAAGAATAGTAACCATTTTTCGTTTGGTAAGACCACCCATCTATTGACGAAGGTTTGTTGGTGAGCAGTTCTTCTTCCACTTCTAAACGCTGTAGTACCTCTTGACGATGTGTTTTTGACTTGCTTCGGATGTAAAAATCGACATGTTTCGTTTGATTGAGTTCGATCTGTTTCTTTGTTTGAAAATGACCAATCGGGAAAATCACTTGTTGATTTTCGTTGATGGTTTGAGAAATAATTTCAGCACCATTGACTCGATCAAATCCTGCAAAATCTATTTCTACCTGATCCGCGATGTTCATTTCGCCTTCCATCTCAAGCTGCAGATGAAGGACATGATGCTCAGAGCTTACATCACGCAACATCCATCTTGTATGTTCCACGACACTTCTTAGTTCTTCTTTAAGTACTCGATTATCAAGCATATTCTGAAGAGCTGCTCCCCAAGAAGAACCATCATCCTGTGGCAATAGATAAAAGGAAGGTTGTTCCCCTAAAACGTTTTCTACATCTTCCTTATGTTTCGGATGACAAAAGAAAATAGCATCTACTTGCTGCTTCCTGATTTGTTTAAATAGCTCTTCATAATGAGTGTGCAATTGACGGGGATTTTCCTCGTAGTGTGCGTCATGCACAAAAGCAGCATAAAATACTGAATCGGATTTTTCCATTTTAAACAGATCGTGATCTATCTCTCGATCTTCTGCAATCATCAATTTCATGCGTTCATTTTTAGTTTGAATATCAGATAGCCATTGCTGTACGATATCGGATTTTTTCACAAATGTGGTGATGCCTGTCTTCTTGTACCAATTAATATGCCTTACTGTATTCTTCTTGGCACTTCCAGAATATATGGTTTCCATGTAGATACTTCTATCATCTCTAATGAATTCTTCCAGAAAAGGGACACCCTTATGCGGAACATAGTGAAGTACTCTTCGTAAAGCGCCATGTATATCGTATTCTTCCCGTTTCATCAATTGCTGTTCTTCATTAAATTGATCTATATACAGAATGGGGGAAGAAGGTAGTTCGTATCTTGTCACTTGAACGGTTGAATTGTCCTCAGATATAACGACTTCATTAATCGATTCCGATACGGTACCTGTAATAAACTCCGAATAAACCCTTTTACTCCCGCTCTCCGGTAAAATATAGTGTTCAAATACATTCAAGATGGAAATTTGAGGGTGGACATTCTCCTCCAGGCTTCGAATATGCCCCTTTACATTTACATCAAAATTCAAAGTTAAGATGGTAGCTCGTTTATTCTTCTCAGCCAATGATTTTAATCTTAAGTTTAATGAATCCGTTAAGGTGTTGTCCTGTTTTGGCACATCCCCCATAATAAAGTAGTAGTCCATGTCAGGAATTTCAACCGATTTCATTGTTTCATTTAGTTCAGGTTGATCCAATGTGTGTTCACCTTTTTTCTTCATCCAATTTTGAAACACAGGAAGCTCTCCTTATAAAAATGATCACTTGCTATTGTATTTTACATGAAAAAGCACTTCTCACCAAAAGATAAGAAGTACTTTTTTTCAATCTATTATAGTCCAGCAATTTCTTCCTTAATTTGTGTTGTCGAAATACCTTCTGTTCTCTTCAAGTAAACGACTTCGCAATGCTCTTTCAAGAAATCAAATTTACCTTCCCAGTCATCCCCCATAACAAACACATCAATGTCATGTTCTTGTACGTCTCGGACTTTTTGATCCCAGCTGTTCTCTGGAATGACTTCATCTACATAACGAATGGTTTCTAAAATCAGCTTGCGATGCTCGTAGCTATGATAAGCCTTTTTTGATTTTTGTAAATTAAACTCATCTGTAGAGATGGCCACTACTAAGTAATCTCCAAGCTGTTTTGCACGCTCTAGCAGCTTGATATGCCCCCAGTGTAATAAATCAAATGTACCGTAAGTAATAACTTTCTTCATTGCAAACATAAACTCCTTTCTTCATCCTTATTCGACTGCTTCAAACAGTAATGTTTATCCGTAATCCTATTCTCATCGGTCATGTTTTTTCGCTCTTCGGAACCTCATTATATCATAATGCCTAAAAAACGTTAAGAAAATGTAAAGACAAACTATTTCCAATTTAATGGATGAAATAGTGGAACTGCGTCAATACAGTATTTCAACGTTTTTAGAGACTAGTTGTTTATTAAAATGTCATGAAATTAAAAGGATTGTAAAGTTATTGTTAATATTTCATGGAGCAACTGTGATAAAATGATCTGTAGGTTAAGAATGAATTTACAATGATCGTACAATAGATAACAAAAAGAAAAAGGGGGTTTATACAGTGGAAACAGAAGTGGTCTCTAACCTTTCTTATGTAAATGGCGACTTAGACGAATTTATTAGTTATATGAACCAACACCACCTTTCTCAGCGAAGAGGCGCAATGATTGCAACGGTAAATCCAGAAATAGGCTATGCAACTATGAAGGATCATGCATATCATAAAGTCATCTCTTCTGCAGACTATGTCTTACCTGATGGTGTAGGTGTTGTCTTGATGTCACGTCTTATAAACCATCCGTTGAAATCAAGAATTGCAGGCTTTGAGGTCTTCATGTCTATGCTCGATCTCGCAAACAAGCAATCTAAAAGTATTTTTTTATATGGTGCGAAAAAAGAAGTGCTTGAGGCTGTCAAACAGCGAATTGATACGGAATATCCGAATGTGGTGATTGCAGGCAGCTGTGATGGTTATCAAGCGGATAAACGGTTTGTGGCAAAACAAATTGCTCGTTCAAAAGCAGATATGGTGTTTGTTGCTTTAGGTTATCCAAACCAAGAGAACTTTATTTATGAATACCGTCATTTGTTCCCGCAAGCTGTTTGCATCGGTTTAGGCGGAAGCTTTGATGTATTTAGCGGAACGGTGAAGCGTGCACCACGCTGGATGATTAAAACAAATACGGAATGGCTGTACAGACTCATTGTCAATCCGTGGAGATGGAAACGAATGCTGAATATCCCAAAGTACGCTTTTGCCGTATTAAAAGAAAACAAAGGGAAAAAGCGCTACTATCCTGAGCAAGTAAAAGATCAGACGAAGCAGCTGTGAGAGACTGATACATGATGAATATACGCTCAATGATCATCTCATGCTATGCAGCCTTTGTTTCTTTTGCTGGATGGCTCATGAGCGGCGTGAAACCTCGTGACAATCAGGTGACGCTGCTTGTTTCATTCCAAGAGAATGCAGCTGCTCTCATCGATACTTATCAAAAACGGGCGAATATGACAATGAAGCTCACTGTCCTCTATACGAAGCATGCTTCCGTGATAGAAAAGGACGTGCCTCATGTGTCATTTCGCTATTTTCATGAAAAAAATCCCATCCATCTCATTCAATGTATCTATACGATGCTAAAAAGCAAAGTCGTCGTCACAGATAATTATTTTCTGATGACAAGTGTGCTAAGAAATAGACCTTCTACCTCTTGTATTCAAGTGTGGCACGCCAATGGTGCTTTGAAAAAGTTCGGTCTTGAAGATGCTTCAAATCATCACCGTAGTTCTCGTGATCTGCAGCGTTTCAAGCGGGTCTATGCGTCTTTCGATTATATCGTTACTGGCTCAGATCACATGCGCGAGATTTTCAAAACTTCATTTGGCGTCAACGACGATCGTTTTTTGCCAACAGGTGTCCCCTTCACAGATGCGTACTATGATGAGCGCCCTATTTCCTTTCAGACGGATATTTTTCCAAAAGGCAAAAAAGTGCTGCTGTATGCGCCGACCTACCGGGACTTTGCAATGGACGGTCTTGTCTTACCTTTTTCTAAAGAACAATTGCAGAGTGAGCTGAATGGCGACTATATTCTGCTCGTCAAGCTTCATCCTGCGGTGAAACATTTAGCCAAAGCAGAAACAGATGGTGAGTGGATCTTTGATGTGTCCGATCAGCCGCTCTTTCCATTGCTCTCTGTATGCGATGTCCTGATTACAGATTATTCGTCCATTGTGTTTGAATATGCGCTGCTCCAAAAGCCTGTTTTGTTCTTCACTTACGATCTAGAGACTTATCGCACAAAACGCGGCTTAGTCGAACGTTATGAAGACATCATTCCAGGAAAGGCTTGCGTCACTCAAGATATGCTCTTAACGGAGCTTAAGCAGCTAAACGAATCAGCCAATCAAGACTTATTGAAAACCTTTGCTGAGGAATGGAATCAATATTCAAAAGGGAAATCAAGTCAGCAGCTTCTTTCCTTTATTGAACATCAGCTCTTACACAAAAAACGTCCGGCTTCTCATTAAGAAGCACGGACGTTTTTTTTATTTGTTATACACGGGGATATCATAATACAGCGTATAGTTATCAAGTAAGTTATACAAACTATACATACGAGTGACCTGTTTAGAAGCCCAGCCAATATCTGTTGCATATTGGTGAGTGGCTGTCGCAGACCAGCGCATTTTGTAAATGGTATCTTGTTTGTATGTGGCATTATTGATGTAGCTGTTGCCAATGAATTTTGCCCCGCCAATAATGGCTGCCTCAGGCGTGAACCATTGCTGTTCATACGCATACTTTGCACCGAGGTAATTCGGGTTACTGTCATATGCACCAATGCCATACATGTTGTACACGATTCTATCATTAAACTTCGTACCGTTCGCTAAAATGGAACTGCCGTTGCCTGTTTCAAGCAATGCATGTGAAATGAGATAGATTTCGTTAATATGATACGTTTTCGCTGCTGTGATAAAGGCTTGTCCTTTTCCGGCAAGAATGCCTTTCCCTGCTAAAATCTTCGTATTCACTTCAGTCGGATTGAGATTTGCAGCTTCAGAGAGTTTGAGAAATTGAAAATAAGATTGAGTGCCCTCCGCGATATTCGCTGGGTCTACATATTTTAATACTTCTGCTGAACTCGCATTTCTCCAGCCGAGGCTGATCTTGATCCAGTTGCCTTCTTTTCCAAGCTGCTTCACTTTTGTCCCTTTGTTCAGCTGTGCGACGATGTTGCTAGCCGAACTTGAATCAGGTGTAGAACGTACATTTAGCCCGTCTGTATTCACTGTAGACGTCGCTGGGTCTACATATGTCGCATAGACGTAGGCTGCACCATCTGTCTGCGGCGACACCTTCATTTGTTTGTTTACCATCTCATTGACTGTGAGGTTATAATTCGTCTGCATCACCATTGGACCATTTTTGATTTTTGTCGCAGTGGCTGTCCAGCCGTATTGGCTTTTCACAAAAGCAATAGCCGCATTCGCATTTGGTAACCCTGTAAACTGCTGTGTGATGTTGATTTTATATGCCGGTTTTGTCGTTGTTGTATAAGCAGCTGGTTCATTTCGTTTTTTGAAGAATGTCATGCCTTGGTCTCTTAAGGCAGCAGTCGAAATGACCCCTGTTTTGATCTGATATTGACCATAATCAGTTGCTCCCGTTTTTTGAGCGGCTGCTTTCATTTTTTGTTTGGTTAAATAACTTAAGGCTTGATTCAGCTTTGTCTGATTCACAGTTGCCTCTGTCGTAATACGGTATTGCTTAACAGCTTCTGTTAATGTTTTTGTACTGCTGGCAACTCCATTTTTTTTCATGATCTCTTGTGCCTGCTTCACTTTGCTTTGATCATATACAGGAGCTGTCATTAGGCTGTATGCTTTACTGACGGCTTGTCCCTTGCCTGTTGTGATGTTGCTTGTCACCTTTTGTGCTTTTAAGTATGCAGCACCTTTATTTACTTTTGTTTGATCTGTTGCTTGATTCACAACAAGTCGATACGTGCTGTCAGACGCTTTGCCTGTTTTTTTCGTTGTGGCGGATACTTTTTTCTTTTGGAAAAATGCCGTTGCTTTTTTCGCTTGATCATCGCCCAAAAGATTCCCAGTCACTACTTGATATGGCTGTGTAGAGGAGATCTTTTTAGACGTATAGCGCCATTTCTTTTTCTTGAAAAAGGCAACTGTTTTTGCGTAAGTTGTGTCATTTAATTGATTAAGCTTTACGATATAATTTTTCGTTTTTCCTACTCGCTGCACAGTCCCTGACACACCAGCTTGTTTTTTGATCTGAGCCGCCGCTGAGGCTGCTTGCTTATTGTCTTTGAAATAGCCTGATTCCATGCTATATACATTTTTAACAGCTCCAGCCTTCTGAATCTTTCCGCTAATTTTCGCTTCTTTTTGCAGCTGGGTCAGAAGGGTTTGCGCTTTAGACTGATTCGTTTGTGCAGCAGATGTGACGATGTAATACGGTTTGCCTGCTGCTACCGTTTGGAGTACTGCTTTTAAACCAGATTCCTTTTGAAAACCTTGCAGGATGGTATTTGCCTTACTCTGTCCGACAATATTGCCTGAGATCAGCTGATACACGGTGCCAGCTTTGTTTTCGGTTTGATATGTACTAGTGACTCCGGCCTGTTTTTGTAGTTCGGTTTGAATATTTTTGACTTTCGTTTCAGAATCAATGGCTCCTGAAATGACCTGATATGATGGTCTGCTTTGATTGATAGCTTCATACGCGCTATTGAGTCCTGATGTTTTCGTCAGCTCGAGCGTCAGTTTTTTCGCCTGACTTTCATCGTTGATTGGATCAGATACGATTTTCTGTAAAGGAAGGCGGTCACCTACTGGAGACACCGTACCGCTCATGCCTAACTCTTTTTTTAATGCAGCGGCACTTGCACTCGCTGCTGCTTGTGAGTCATATCCTGAGGCAGTTAGCTGATAAGTCGATGTATTTCCTGAGGTTTGATACGTGGCTGTCCACTTCTTATCCTTTTTCAACGTGTCAACCGCTTTTTTGACTTCTGCTTCTGTTGTAAATACTTTTGAGGTGCTAATCGTATAAATGGATTGATCGACATAGGAGGCTGCTTGCACTTCTTTGCCCGTGTGTAATGTCATACCAAAGGCAGCTGCGAGTAACATAATCTTGATGGTTTTTTTCACGGTCCCTGTCCCTCTCTTAACTTTGCATAATAGTCTACTAATCTCTTTATCGACAAAAACAAGTCTCTTTCAAGTCCTTTATGCAATAGAAAAATAGAGGACTCCCTCGAAGTCCTCTTTATCTTTATATATGTGACACAATCAGTTCACAAGATCCTTCAATGGTGAAGTTCCCTGTTTCAGCAGGCAGGATAAAATGGGCTCCTTTTGGCAGCGGATATGTATGTCCATTATGCTCTAAGGACCCTTCCCCATTAATAACGCTGCACAGCAAAAACGGATAATCTTGCGATAGCTCTACTTTTTGATCAATTTCCCATTTATACACAGAAAAATATTCTGCTTCTACAAATGTTCTAATGGTCACCCCTGGACGAGTTTCTACTGATTCATCTGCATAACCGTCTACATGAGGAACCGTTGTGACATCAATGGCCTGCGTGAAGTGAAGTTCACGTTCATGGCCATTTTGGTCTTTTCGTTCATAATCATACACCCGATAGGTCGTATCTGAACTTTGCTGCGTTTCAAGAACCAGTGTGCCTTCACATAGCGCATGAATGGTACCGCTTGGCACATAATAAAAATCGCCCGGCTTAATTTTCACTCGCCGCAAAAGGCCTTCCCAATCTCCGCTGTTCATCATGGTCACAAGCTCAGTTCTCGTCCGTGCATTATGACCATAGATCATTTCTGCGCCTTCTTTGCAGTCAATGATATACCAGCACTCTGTTTTCCCAAGCTCACCATTTTCATGTCTTTCCGCATAATCATCATCTGGATGAACTTGAACGGATAAGTCTTGGTTTGCATCTAAAATTTTGGTTAAGAGCGGGAAGCGATCGCCTTCTATTCCCCCAAACAATTCTCTGTGATTGTTCCATAGTTCGATCAGCGTTTTCCCTTTATATGGACCGTCTTGCACGACACTTGGTCCGTTTGGATGAGCAGAAATTGCCCAGCATTCTCCCGTTTGATCAGAAGGAATATCATAGCCAAATTGATCCCTTAAGGCTGTACCTCCCCATATTCTCTCCTTCAATTCAGGCAGTAAAAAAATTGGTGACTGCTTCATTCAGGATGACTCCTCCCTTTGCTACCCTTTGATAATCCTTGCCTAGCATGATGAAAACTAGCAAGTCTCAACTTTTATTATGACGCTATCTAAAGAGAAGTCAATCCTTTCAGTACACCGAATGAAAACGATAACAAGAAAATCAATTTACCCTTTGACAGAGCCTGCAAGAAGCCCTTTCACAAAGTATTTTCCAAGTAGAATATAGACCAAAAGTGTCGGCAGCGCAGCCAAGATGGCACCTGCCATTTGAACATTCCATTGCACAATTTGACTGCCTGATAAATTTTGCAACGCAACCATGACCGGCTGATTCTCTGCTGTGGTCATAGTGACCGCAAATAGAAACTCATTCCACACATTTGTGAACTGCCAAATGGCAACCACGACAAACCCTGTGATGGAAAGCGGCAAAATCATATGTCTGAAGATCCCGATAAACCCAGCTCCATCCATCTTCGCTGATTCAATCATTTCATCAGGAATGCTCACATAAAAATTGCGGAACATGAGTGTTGTGATTGGCAGGCCATATACGACATGGACAAGCACAAGTCCCGGAATGGAGTTATACAAGCCGATTTCACGTAAAAATTGAATAAGTGGAATGAGGATACTTTGGTATGGAATAAACATACCGAACAACATGAAGGTAAACACCACTTCTGATCCTTTAAAGCGCCATTTAGACAGCACATAGCCATTCATTGCACCTAATACAGCTGACAATAAGGTAGCAGGAATGACTAGATAAAGAGAATTCATTAAATTGGGTGATAACTTTTCAAAAGCGATTTTGTAGCTTGAGAAATCAAGTGTAGATGGAAGCGACCACATTCGCTCAAGGGTAACTTCACCTAATGGCTTTAAGCTTGTGACGATCATGACATAAACAGGCATGAGAAAAAACAAACTGCACAGTATTAATAAAGCATAAAGAACTGGGCGGACAAATCCTCTTGCGGTCATGATGAAGCCCCCTTCCGGCTAGACAGGAGATACGGCACGATAAAGACCGCAACAGAAATCAACATGACGATCGCAATGGCGGCACCACCTGCATAATGGTTTCCTCTAAAGGTCATTTCAAACATATAAACACCTGGCACATCGGTGACAAAGTTTGCACCTGGTCCTGTCATCGAGTAAATCAAATCGAAGATCTTTAAAGAAATATGTGCCATGATAATGACGACGCTCGCTGTGATTGGTTTTAACAGCGGGAAAATGATTTTCCAGTAGATTTGCCACTCGGTTGCGCCATCCATTCTAGCAGCCTCTCTCACTTCCTCTGGAATGCCTCTAAGACCAGCCAAATACATCGCAAGTGAGAACCCTGTCATCTGCCACACAGCAGCGATGACAACTGCAATCATTGCTGCCGGTACACCAAACTCAATTTTTCCCCAGACAAATCCAGCTAAAATGTTCGTATCCGTGTACCACTTGGGCTGGATGCCGAGTGTTTTTAAAAATAGATTCACCCCAGTAGATGGATTTAGGATCCATTGCCACACAACACCTGTGACCACAAAGGAAAGTGCCATCGGAAAGAAAAAGAGATTCCGAAAAAGTGATTCTCCCTTGATCTTCTGGTCTAGTAAAATGGCCAGTACAAGCCCAGAAGCAATGACTGCTCCAATAAAGAATAAAGTAAAAAAGACCGTGTTCCGAAGATCTGACTGAAAGCGAAAATCTTGAAACAGCATGACATAATTTTTCATACCTGCGAAAGAAAAATCAGGAACAAGCGAGGTCCAGTTCGATAATGAAACATATCCTGTCCACCCAATAAAGCCGTAAACAAAAATGAATAATAAAACAGCTGACGGTGCTAAAAATAGCAGGGCAAGCAGCTGGTCTCCATTCCATTTTTTCCGAACACGTTTCACTTTTGCTGCTGGTGTTTTTGTGATCGGCGATGTGTCCATGCGCATGAAGCTACACTCCTTTTTTAAAAAAGAGGCGGTGCCTAACGGCCGCCTCTTTCATCTTTATTTCATTGAATCTTTTAAAGAAGAAACGAACTGACTGCTGTCTTTTTGTGTCACGAAGATATTGACGGCTTGGTTCGCCTTCGTGACAAAACCTTCTTCAGCAGCTGAGCCATGCGCAAGAGACGGTGCCAGCTTTGACTCTTTAAACGCCTTCATTGCTGATTTTCCGTATTCATCATATTTTGATACGTCTGCATCCACACGTGCCGGTATTGACCCTTTCAACGGATTAAACGCATCCTGTCCTTCCACAGATCCTAAGACAGATAAGAATTTTTTCACGTTTTCTGGCTGTTTGACACCCTTCGGCAGTCCGAATGTATCCGTGATGACCATAAAGCTGCCCTCCGTACCAGGAGTAGCCACGTATCCAAAGTCTTTATTCACCTTCAAATCTAGATCATTCACAAAGTATCCTTTTGCCCAATCGCCCATGACATTCATTGCAGCTTCCCCTTTTGCCACGAGCTGTGAGGCATCCTGCCAGTTACGCGAGCTATGATCGTCGTTGACGTATTCGAGCATACGTCCAAAGATGTCTGCCGCTTCCTTCACTTTTGCATCATCCATTTTTAAGTCGCCCGCCCAAAGTTTTTGATAGTCATCTGCACCTAGTACACCTAGAAGAACGCTCTCAAACAAATGAGTCGCCGCCCAAGGTTCTTTATCCCCAAGCGCAAGTGGAGTAATCCCTTTTTTCTTTAAGGCATCGGCTGTTTTGAAAAATTCATCAAACGTCGTTGGCGGTTCTAAGCCCTGATCTTCAAATACTTTTTTGTTATACCAAAGCACATTGCCTCTATGAATATTCACTGGAACGGAATAGATTTTCCCGTCTTTGCTCACAAGGTCAATCAGTGATTCTGGAAATTTATCCTTCCAGCCTTCTTTCTCATAAAGGTCATCCAGCGGCTCCATTTTACCTGCGGCTACCCAGCTCTCATTCAGCTCTGCTCCCCCGTGTACTTGGAAAGTAGCTGGCGGATCATCTCCTTGCATCCGGCTTGTTAGAACAGCCTTTGCATTCGTACCAGCGCCACCAGCGACAGCTGCATTTTCAATTGGAATGTCTTTATTTTTCTCTTCAAACAATTGAATGAGTGCCTTCAGTCCGTCTTCCTCACCTGCACCAGTCCACCAAGAGAAAATTTCTAGTTTCTCCGCTCCGCCCTCTTTTTTTGCATCTGAGTTCGTCGATGAACTGCAAGCAGAGACGACCAGCATACAGAGTGCCAATAAAGTAAAGCCTAATTTAAACTTCATCATGGATCCCCCATCCCTATTTTGTAAGCGTTATCAAAATAAGTATACTGGCAGATCCTTGCCTTTTTTCAGGCAAACTTCTTCACTTTTTTATGAAATTCTTCATTTTTTTACGACCTGTTTTCGATATTCCTTCGGTGAACAGCCAACCATTTTTTTAAACACACGACTGACGTAATTCGGATCAGTATATCCTGCTTGATAGGTGATTTCTTTTAAACTAAGCGAACTCTCTTTCAGTAGCTTCTTCATTTTATCCATCCTACAGGTCGTCACATATTCTTTAAACGTCAGACCTGTCTCATCCTTAAAGCGTTTGGTGAAATACGTCGGGCTTAAATCAACATAGGCGGCCGTTTGCTCCAGCGTGATATGTTCGCAAAAATGTGTTTGAATGTATCGTTTCGCCCGTTCTATATCATTCACCGTCTGGGTTCTTGCTTCATACAGATCAAATAAATGTTCACAGCATTGGCGGCATTCTGTTTCTGTAGTGATAGCTAGAATCGGCACATCTGCACGAAGTCGTGATTTGAGTAAAATGAGCAGCTCTTTCACATGAGAAATGGTTGCCCCTTCTAATTGGAAGGCATCATAGTAAGCAAGAGCATCATCTCTTCTCCCTTCTTCTAGTGCCAGCATCATGTCATCGGCAAGCTCAGGCAAGTTGATCAATACGTAAGGTTGTCTATCTGTATAGTAAAAGCCATAACGAACCGCACCGTCATCTTTTTTTCGCTGATAATAGGAAAGCTTCGCTTCTGCCGCACTTTTCTGAAGTTGAAGTGGATTTGAGACAGGATGACCCATGCCAACAATGACAGGTGAATGCTGCTCGCTTGTCATGGCAGCGCGAATGGCTTGCAGTACATTCGCCTTTAGATGACCAGGTGATTGACGGCTGTAAATCAAGCATGTAAACAGCTCACCGCTCACTTTGATAGGCACTGCTTGAAAAAGAGCAGACTCCTGCAAATGATTCAGGAGTTGATCCCCGCCTGTCCGCTGAACAGCGATCACTAGACCTGCTTGAAAATCCTGAAACAGCCGCTCAAACGCTGTGGAGGAATAAGATTGACCGTTCAACACATGAGCTTCCAGCCATTTTGACTGCTGATTGACTTTCTCCGCCTGCCGCAGGGAGACCTCCTGCTGAATTTCTGCCGCAACAGAACGAATCGCTGTAATGGTTTCGTCTTTATCAGCTGGTTTGACAAGGTATTGTTTGACCCCTTCCTGCATGGCTTGCTTGGCATAATCAAACGTATCGTAGGCTGTCAGCATAATAAATTTAGTATGAGGACAGCTTGCCTTGATCTGTTTGATCGCTGTGAGTCCATCCATGCCTGGCATCTGAATATCCATGAGCACAAGGTCAATTGGCTTAGACCGCGCCAATTCCACCGCCTTTTTTCCATTCGCAGCTTCCCCTGCAATATGACAGTCTGGCAGCCATTCGGTCATGAACTTACGCATCGCCATTCGTTCAATTTTTTCATCATCCACAATCAGCACGTTCAGCATGCTCGTTCCTCCTTGATTGGTATTGTCAATTGAATGGTGGTCCCTTCGTTCGGCTTTGAATCAATTTGAAGAGCATCCTGCACTCCGTAAAACAAACGCAGCCTCGACATCACATTTCGAAGACCAATTCCTGTCGAGTGACCTTTACTACGTGTGTCTGGATGATCTTCTTCCTCTTGCGATAGCAATCTCTTTTTCTCTTGATCACTGATGCCAAGTCCATTATCCCTAATCCGAATCATGACAAAGCGATCATCTCGATCAATAGAGAGCTCTACAAGCCCCCCCTCCTCTTTTGGTTCTACCCCATGAATAAAGGCATTTTCGACAAGCGGCTGCAATGTGAGGCTCGGAATGTGAACAGATAGACACGACTCATCTATGGTCGTTTTGCATGTAATACGATCGGAAAATCTTGTTTCTTGTATATGAAAATATTCTTTTACCACTTTCACTTCTTGTTCTAACGTAACAGATGCGCTGAGAGGAGATAGCGAATACCGCATCAGCGTAGAAACGGATTGTATCAATCTCGATGTCGCATCAGCTGATTCTAAGTACGCCATACGTGAAACGATGTTTAATGTATTAAATAAAAAATGTGGATTCATTTGGTTTTGTAGTGTTTTCAGCTTCATGTCTTTAATTTTCTGATCTAAAGCGGCCTTTTGTTTCATCTCTTCAATCATGACCTTCATCTCTCGCCGCATTCGCTCAAAGGCATGATTTAACACAGAGATTTCGTCCTTTGATGACACATGCAAATTCGGACCGTCAAAATTTCCTTCTGATACTTCTTTAGCACTTCGAGACAGATGAACGATCGGTCTTGAAATTCCACCCGCAATGATATAGGCCATCCATAAAGCGATGCCTATCGATAATGTAAACAGACATAGAGTAAAAAGCGCATACGTTTGATGTCTTTTTTGAAGGGATTGGTAGAGTACTTGATACTCAGATAATTCATCATCCAAAAGAGTCATTGTCTGCTCTTGGATATAAGAGGACACGGTTCTTACTTCTTTCACACTTGCAGCATATTCTTTGATTTTCCCTTTTTTGACATGATTCATTGTCGCATCACTTTCGTTTATGAGCGTCCGCATCATATATTGATATTTTTCAATGGAGGGGATGGCGGCATGAAGCCCTGCATTTTTGAGCAATGCTTGGTCATATGATGTCATTTTCTGTTTTGATTTTGCATACCCCTTGGCAAACGCCTGATCCTTTTCGATGGCAAAGGCGTTGACCTTTTCATACATCGTTTTTGCCTCTGTCGAAATATCATTCAGCAGGAGAAAGGAACGAAAGCTCTTGCTATATTCTGATGTGATTTTTGAACTGCTCCAATACACAAAAAAAGCGGCCACATTACCAAGGAGCACAAGAATTAAAAATGCCAATAATAATTTACTTCGTATTTTTCTCATGGCTGAACCCCCTGTGGTCTTTCCGTTTGATGAAGGGGCAGGTCTCCTCGCCGAATCACACTCGTCTCTGTGTACTGCAGCGGTTCTTGTTTATCCCCTTGCTGCAAACGAACAAGAGATTCAACCGCTTGATAGCCCATTTCATAAGGGTGCTGTACAACCACTGCATCAATTTTCCCATCATCCAGCGCTTGAATCGTATCAGGCAGAGTATCAAATGCGAGCACATAAACATCTTTAGATGAATGATATTGCTCTGTTGCTTGAATAATGCCGACTCCGTCTAATGCACTTGTTCCATAAAATGCGGTGAGCTGCGTATGATCATTTAACAATTTATACGCAGCACCGGAAGCACCTGATTTTGTAATCGCCGACTCTTCTATTCCAGCAATATGAATGCGTTTTTCACCAGAAACGGCATCTCGAAACCCCTTCACGCGAAGCTTCTGGTGAATCGCATCAAGCCGTCCCGTCACAATGCCCACATACTGTTCGCCTTTTGTATCGGCGATGAGTGCCTGTCCGGCGATAAAGCCGGAATAATAGTTATCTGTTCCGACATACACTTGACGCTTGCTCCCCTCTGCATCGGTATCGACTGTGACGACATCTATACCTTTATCTCTTGCTTTTTGAAAGAGCGGTTTGTATCTCTTTGCATCAAGCCCTTGCGTCATAATGCCATCCACATGACCAGCAATCGCCATATCAATGGTTTTCAGGTGATCATCCAAATCAGCCTGCTTTGGACCTAGGTATTCAAGATACACCCGATGAACTTCCGCCGCATCAGCAGCTCCCTTTTGCACCAATTGCCAATATTCATTATCAAGTTCCTCTGGTACAAGAACAAAGTGATATTGATAAGTTGATACCGCCTCATCGGAAGCGCTTTCAATTTTAACTAAATCTTGACCTAATATAGATAAAAAAAGAACAGATACGACACAAAATGTGAGAAATGTGCCCATTCCGAACAACTTCGACCATTTCATTCACATTCTCCTCCTTCCATTGTTGCCGCATAAAAAAAGAGCTGCTTATAAAAGCATACTCTCTCGACCTCTATAATTCCTTTGTCATAAATAAACTGTTCGGATCTTCTTGGTATGAACCAAAAGGCGGACAATATTGAAATCCAAAGCTTTCATATAATTTTCTTGCCGGTTCAAAGAAAGCAATCGCACCTGTTTCAAGGCTCACTCTTTTATACCCCCGCCGCTTCGCCTCTTGGAGAAGGTGGGTCAACAGATGCTTCGCCACGCCTTTTCGCATATGGGCTGCTGCCGTTCTCATCGATTTGAGTTCACCATGTTCACTTGATAGCTCCTTGATGGCTCCGCAGCCAAGAAGCACCTCTCCATCCCTTGCACTCCATACTGTGACATCATGTTTTTTCAGATGGTCTAACGGAAGGGCATGAATGCTTTCTGGCGGTGAATGTTTTTTCATCTCTTCTAAATGAGCTTTAATCAATTGTTCAATTTGACCATCTTTTAGTTCATCTTGTTGAATGTACATATCGACCTCTCCTTTATCTCATTTTACGTGAAAAGAAGCGCCTTCCCATCTTTTATGTCAGATAAACGAACAAACAACCGGCAGTCACCAGCCGGTTGTTTATGTGAACTACATGATGGTGGAAGAAAGAACAGCCTGTAATTCTTCTGCTGTACTGCTTTCAAGCTGGCTGCCGACACCTACTGCCACGGCTCCTGCTTCAAGCCACTTTGGCACATCGACTGGATGAATGCCTCCTGTTGGGATGAACTCAATCTCTGGAAACGGACCTTGCAAATTTTTCATATAGGACAAACCGAAGGAACCGCTCGGAAAAAGCTTTAACACGCTGTATCCATTTGCTTTTGCCTGCATAATTTCACTCGGGGTCAAAACACCTGGAACGTAGAGTGTATCGTGAAAAGATAGGTGCTCTCCGATAGTAGGAAGATATCCAGGGCTGACGATGAATTGAGAGCCGGCTTCAATGGCTGATTGTGCCTGCTCAAGCGTTGTAATCGTTCCGGCTCCGACAATCAAGTCGTGGTCATGCTGGTAAGATGCAATGATCCGCTCTGCATTGGGCGTGGTATATGTCACTTCGATGGCCCGCACCCCTTTTTTCTTTAAACGACCAATCATCTCTATCCCGTCTGCTTCACTACCTGCTCTGACCACCGCAATGAGTTTACAAGCTGTTAGCTTCTCTTTAACGCTCATACTTGCTGACTTTCCCATACCTCTCATCTCCCTTCATATCGTGTCGCCTTTGATATCGTTTGGCTTCTTTTATAAATGCCTGAAGCTCTTTTCGAGTCGGCAGGCCCTCGTGATCTCCTGGGGACATGACTGCAAGTGCTCCAATGGCATTGCCTCTTGTCACCGCTTTTTCATATGATAATCCGTCCAGCAGACCGCTCATCACTCCCACTGCAAATCCATCACCAGCTCCGACTGTATCCACGACATGAGACACATGGAAACCATCCACTACACCTTGGCCGGATGCACTTTTGAAATAGGCTCCTTCCGCTCCCAGTTTAATGACCACAAGCTTGACACCTTTTTGTAAATAAACATCCGCAATCGCTTCCGGCTCATGACATCCTGTGAGTCTTTGACCTTCTGCAAGCCCTGGAAAAAACCAATCTACTTGAGCAGCCATCTGGTTCACCGTATGAATCATGTCTTCTTCCTCTTCCCATAGTTGAAGTCTAAGGTTCGGGTCAAAAGAAATGGTTTTTCCTGCTTTCTTCATTTCTTTAAGGGCATGAAAAGAAAACGCTCTCATTTCACTAGACACAGCAGGCGGGATTCCGGTCATATGAAGATGTCCTGCCTGCTGAAAATAAGTGGACGGGAAATCACTTGGGTTCAATGTGCTCGCAGCAGAGCCTTTTCGGTAGTACGTCACATCAGGGTCTCCATCGATGACTTTTGATTTAAGCAATATTCCTGTTTTGGCTCCATCATTTGAACGGAGTACTGCCTTCGTATCGACCCCTTCTTTTTGAAGCTCTTCTAAAATAAATGTACCAAGTGAGTCCGCCCCGACCTTACTCATCCAGCCTACGCTAAAGCCTAATCTTGCCAAGCCGACCGCAACATTACTCTCTGCACCAGCAAGTGCTTTTTGAAACGTATGCACTTGGTGAAGCTCGCCAATTTCTTTTGCATAAAACATCGCCATTGATTCCCCAAATGTGATCACATCCAATGCTTTCACTCATTTCTCCCCTTTCTTGGTACCGGTTTCAAAACAGTTGAAAAAGAGAGAGCATGCACGTATGTATACTCTTCTCTGCCTGACGTTTATAAAGATTTTCTCACAATGATTTCTCCATCAAGTTGAATGGTCTGGGGTGCACTCTTATCCCCTTCAAGACGCGTCTTGATTTTTTGCATCGCCGCTCTCCCCATCTCATGAGATGGCTGCGCCACCGTGGTGATGCCTGGCCCGATCAGCTTATACCATTCTGTATCATCAAATCCGGCAATGCCTATCTCCTCAGGAATCTTCACCCCAAGATCGACGAGTTCACTGATGAGCTTCAGCATGAGTAATCCATTGCCTGCTAAAATCGCTTTTTTCTGATGGTTTGATTGTAAAAAACGACAAATCTCATCTCGCATTTGTTCCTTTTGCTTTAAATTGATTTCTGCAATCATAGGTGTCTTATGTTGACTCATGGCCGTCTGTTCATAGGCTTCTTTTCGTTCTTCACGAGGACTAATCCCATCGACCGGCTCAGTAAAGAAAGCGATATGTTCGTAGCCTTTTTCAACCATTTGGTGAAGTAGACGAGCCGTGATGTCACGGTTATTCGTTGTGACGGTATCGACCTTGAGTTCAGGTAACTTACGGTCAACAAGAACAATCGGTACACCATTTTGCTTAAAGTCTTGCAAAATGTCATTGTTTTGACCGGTGGTATTAATGATCAGTCCTTCAATATAATGCGCATTCAGCTTCAGAAGCATTTCTCGTTCTTTTTCTGGACGATTATCTGTGTTGCACACCATGATGCTGTATCCATATTCATCACAAATCTCTTCCACACCACGAAGTGTCGCAACAGAGAACGGGTTCGTAATATCAGCCACAATAAAACCAATGACCTTGCTCTTTCTTACTTTCAATCCTTGGGCAAGCTGACTCGGACGGTAATGGAGCTCCTCAATGGCTTTTTTAATCTTTTTTACCTTTTCAGGAGAAATTTCATTTGTTCTGCCATTGATGTATCTGGATACCGTTGATTTTGAGACACCTGCATATGCTGCAACTTCGTTAATGGTGACTTTCGTTTGCTTTTTCTCTTTCATACAAAAAACTCCCAAGATCGATCTTCTCATTTGTTTCGAAACCGATTTCAAATAAACTTAAAAAAAGCATACCACAAGTTCAGCTGTATCAGAAGATTTTTTTCATAAAAATGAAGAAAAAAAGCTTTTATACAAATAAAGAAAGCGATTACAAATTAACGGTTGACGCCGCTCTCTTTTTCCTCTAGAATTTCCCTTGAAACCGATACCAAATAAAATAATCATATGTTTCAGATGGAAAGGGAGGCTTATCTCAAATGGAAAATCGTTATGCTGTACATCCTGAGCAGGTCAAGCGTTTTACAACAGAGGAACTTCGTCGTCATTTTCATATTCCGACACTTTTTGTCAGTGGTGAATTGAAGCTGTATTATTCGCATGAGGACCGTGTGGTGATTGGCGGTGTTATGCCGACATCAGAACCGATCAAGCTAGATGCCGGCGACTTTTTACGTACAGAATATTTTCTTGAAAGACGGGAAATTGGCATTGTAAATGTCGGCGGCCAAGGTACGGTTACAGTCGATGGTGAGTCATTTATGCTGGAGCATAAAGATTTCTTATATATTGGACTTGGACACGAACAGGTACAGTTTGCTAGTTCATCAGGTGAGCAGGCCAAATTTTATCTTGTGTCAGCCACCGCTCATAGAGCGTATCCGACACAAAAGGCTGCGATCGCTGAATTAACACCGAATCATTTAGGGGAAGCATCCGCCTCGAACGTACGGAATCTGTATCAGGTCATTCATGCAGACGGCATCCAAAGCTGCCAGCTTATGATGGGCATCACTCAGCTTGAAACCAATAACACATGGAACACGATGCCTGCTCATATACATGACCGGCGGATGGAAGTGTACTTATATCTTGATATAGAGGAAGACGCACGTGTCTTTCATTTTATGGGGGAGCCATCTGAAACGAGACATCTCGTTGTGGCAAATGAAGAAGCCGTCATCTCACCTGCCTGGTCCATTCATTCAGGCTCAGGTACAGCAAATTATTCATTTATTTGGGCAATGGCGGGAGAAAACTATACGTTTAAAGATATGGACTTTGTCCCGATGGACCAGCTGAGGTAATGAGATGACGACGACATCCTATGTAGCGTCCCTCTTTTCCCTCGAAGGCAAAACAGCTCTTGTCACAGGTCCTGGAACTGGAATTGGGCAAGGGATTGCCGTAGCGCTTGCTCGTTCAGGTGCAGATATCATCGGCACCTACCACCATACGCCGCTTGATGAAACAAAAGAACTTGTCGAACAGACCGGCAGATCATTTCATGCGATTCAAGTAGACTTTTCAGATCCTCAGTCCGCAAAGCGGGATATTGATGCCCTTTTAAAGCAGCATTCAATTGATATTTTAATCAATAATGCTGGTACCATTAAAAGAGAAGAGGCCGCTCAATATTCAGAGGAAAACTGGCATACTGTGATGGATGTGAATATCAACAGTCTCTTTTTCCTCACGCAAAAGGTCGGACAGCAGATGCTGAAAAAAGGGCAAGGGAAAATTGTCAATATCGCTTCCCTTCTATCATTTCAAGGCGGTGTCTTTGTTCCCGCTTATACAGCAAGTAAGCATGCTGTCGCAGGTTTGACGAAAGCTTTTGCAAATGAATGGGCAAGTCAGCATATTCAGGTCAATGCGATCGCACCTGGTTATATTGCAACCAATAACACGCAAGCCATTCGTGACGATGCGAATCGGAATGAAGAGATTCTGAAACGAATCCCCGCTGGACGCTGGGGACGGCCTGAAGATCTAGCAGGTGCCGCCGTCTTTCTCAGCTCCCCTGCCTCTGATTATATGAACGGTCATATTTTAGCCGTAGATGGCGGCTGGCTGGCGAGATAAACATGTGAAGAGAATTCCTATTTTAGGGGATTCTCTTTTTTCTATTTGCATAATTCTTCTCCTTCCGAGTCACTCTATATAAAAAGACATGAGGGTGAGGTATTATGAAAAGTCGTATTGAACAAGATATAGAGTCCGTCATTCAGCGTGTCAAAAGCTTTGCCGGCAAAAGTGATGATATCGTGTTCCACTCGTTTTCATTTGGTCCTTCCGCTGTCTCTGCATGTCTCGTGTACGTTGAAGGACTCACAGAATTTGAGATGCTTTCCAAACAAATCATTTCACCTATGCAAAAGGAACTGACCATCACCGAGGTCGACCACACCACACTTTCTTCCCTTTCTAAAACGTTCTTTGGTATTCAAAATGATGTGCTGGAAGATATGAACCTTGCCATCGAGCAGTTATACAGCGGCAGGGCTATTTTATTTGTGGATAGGGCCACTCAAGCGCTTGCGCTCCATACGAATCTTTTTCAATTTAGAGAAGTAGAGGAGCCGCAATCAGAAGTCCTTGTAAGAGGACCCCGGATTGGATTTATTGAAAATCTTGAAAAAAACACGGCATTGCTTCGTGAAAGAGCAAACGACCCGAACCTTGTCATTCAAAAGGTAAACATAGGTACTCGCAACAAGAAATCTGCTGCTCTTGTGTATGTTCGTGATATCGCAGACCCCAAACTAGTAGATGATGTATTCTCTCGTATGAAGCAAATCAAAATGGATGATATTCCTGAGTCGGGCTATATTGAACAGTTGATTGAAGACAGTCATGTCTCTATTTTTCCACAGATTCAAAATACAGAACGTCCTGATCGGGTGATTGCCTCTGTGCTCGAAGGAAAGGTGTCTATTTTGCTCGATGGGACGCCCTTTGCCCTCATTATGCCGATGACTCTCACTGCCTTGATGCAATCACCGGAGGATTATTATCAAAGATGGACAAGTGCGACTCTTTTGCGTTTGCTCCGTTATATTGCCGTGCTTTTGACGATCTTTTTACCGGGACTCTATATCGCCCTTGTTTCCTATCATCCTGGTTTATTACCAACACGAATGGCACTGACCATCGCAGGCAGCCGGCAAAATGTGCCCTTTCCTCCTGTAGTGGAAGCCATTTTGATGTCGTTTACGATTGAACTGCTGCGGGAAGCTGGACTTCGTCTTCCTAGGGCGATTGGGCAGACGATTGGACTGATTGGCGGCGTCATTATTGGACAGGCGGCTGTCCAAGCCAATATCGTCAGTGCCTTAATGGTCATTATTGTGTCTCTGACGGCACTAGCCGATTTCACTGCTCCATCATATGATTTCAGCTTCCCCTTACGCATCCTGCGGTTTATGGCGATCTTCAGTTCAGCCATGTTTGGATTATACGGCCTCATCATGTGTTATTTATTTGTACTTTGTCACTTGATGCAGCTCAAGACCTTTGGTTTTGACTATTTCACACCTGTTTTGTCTTCACCGTTTTCAGATTTAAAAGATACGTACGTTCGTTTACCAATAGGGCTATTTAAATCGAGACCGAAAACAGCCAAGACAAAAAATCTCAAAAGACAAGGAGAGTAAACGATGTACAGAGCTGAGAAGCTATCATTGTTACAAGTCACCATTCTGTGCAGTTCTACAATGATAGGCGCTGGAATTTTAACCATTCCACGCAGTTCTGCCAATTCAGGATTCCCTGATGGCTGGATCATTGTATTGATACAGGGAGTCATCTTTGCTTTCGTTGCTTTTTTGCTAGGTTGGATTGCGGAGAAAAATGCACCGGATACCATTTTTGAATCGAATACAAAAGGAGCCGGTGCCTTCTTTGGCACGATTTTTAACCTAATGCTGATCGGTTATTTACTAGCCATTGTTGGTTTTGAGGCGCGTGTACTGGGGGAAGTGGTTCAATTTTTCCTGCTGCAATCGACCCCGATGACCGTGATTGTGATGATTTTTTTACTGGTGGCCACCTATCATTTAAAAAGCGGAATTTTTCCAGTAGTAAAAATGGTGACATACATTTATCCAATGACCATGATCATTTACATTGGGCTCATGCTGTTTAGTTTGAAAATATTTGATTTTGATTATTTACGCCCGGTAATGGCTCACGGGTTTAAAGATTTTAGTAATTTGTTCTCTCAAACATTTATTCAATTTACAGGCTTTGAAGTCATTTTGTTTGTCGTACCGCTTGTCTATAAAGACAAATGGTCAAAAGCGAAATGGGCCGCAGCGATCGGGGTAGGGATCACCACACTTATTTACTCCCTCACGCTCTTTATTGTGATTGGTTCCATGACAGTTGGAGAAACGAAATCACTCACCTGGCCCACTGTCTCACTCATTCAAGCGCTAGAACTAGAAGGGGTCTTCATTGAACGCTTTGATATTTTCTTACTGACGATCTGGACGTGCCAGCAGTTTATTTGTATGCTTGGCTTTTTCCAATTTGCGATTAAAGGCTGTCAAACGGTGTTTAAGACAACCAATTTAACGAGACTGCTATGGTTACTGTTTTTGCTGACCTCAGCTCTCTCTCTTTTTCCGAGAAATATCAATGAAGTCTTTTACTACTCGACTTTACTCGGCTATGCATTATTCGCTGTTTTAGCGATTCCTTTTATAACAGCTATTCTGCTCATGATACGTAAAAAATGGGGAGGTCGATCTGCATGAAAGGACGGCGTTTATGGCTCATCTTTCTGTCTTTCTGCCTTTTGCTTTTATCGACAGGTTGCTGGGACTTAAAAGATATTGAGAAATTATCGTTTGTGCGCGGTGTTGGCATTGACGAGGAAGATGATAACGGAGTCAAACTCACCTATCAAAACCTTGTCCCTAAAATGGGCGGAACACAAGAAGCAGACTCCCCTGGCTATGTGAATGTCGTCTCAAAGGGGAAAAATGTACTGGAAGCAGTCAGCAATGTCGCTTTGAAGGACCCGCCGATTTACAGTGATCACCTCAAAATCTTTTTGTTTGGCAAAGATCAAGCTGAACATCATGATATTCAAGGGACACTCAACCACTTTATACGAGATGATGAGGTTCGAAGAAGCAGCTACCTCTTAGTGTCACGCCATGAGGCATCAAAAGTCATCAATCAAAAATTAAAATCACAACAAAAGGTTCCAGTCGAGCATATTTTTGAAACATCAAAAAACCGGAGCTTTAACGGGAAGATTTTACTGCCAACACGTATTGGCCGAGCGTCGGATTACTTTCAGATGGGTACAAGCTTTCTTGTCCAAAGTGTGGATGTCGTAAACGGAGAACTCACCTATGATGGTGCAGGCATTATCCATGGGAAAACGCGAAAGCTGATAGGATTCATACCAGCAAAAGATGTCCAATCTTTAAACTGGGTCATGAATCGCATCTCAGGCGGAGTCGTACCTGCCACCTACAAAGGCTTTCCGATTACGTATGAAATCAAGAAAGCAAAGTCCAAGATTGAACCCTATCTGAAGAACGGAAAGATCTCCTTTAAAATTAGTGTACAAACAAACGGGAAACTATCAGAAGATCAATATCCCCCTGAAAACTCATACGATGAGCAATACATCAAACGATTTGAGCGCATTTTTGAACGCAAAATCAAAGAGCGCATTCAAAAAGCTGTCCACCACATGCAAAAAGAAGTTGGTGTTGACCCGATCCTTTTAAATCGGCAGGTGCGCATCAAGTATCCAGACTTTTGGGATCAGCACCGTAATGAATGGGATACACTATTTCAAGAAGTAGACATTGCATATGACGTCAAAGTTAGCATTTTGAACTTTGGTGCAGAAGGCGCAACGAAAAGCTTTAAATGGTAGCACAAAAGGCGGTCATCCGCCTTAGATGGTTGACAAAGGGCTAAAATGAACTTTGTTTTAGCCCTTTGTCTTCTTTTCAGCGTGATAGAAAACCTTTGCAGTCTAGGAAGGACGAGTACCGGAGCGGAGCGAATGAAGGATTCGCGAGCACCGGCGCGCAGGACTGACAAAGAATGCGAGGGTTTGCCTACACGCTGAGGCGGATTACCCGGAGGGGGAACCGCCTTTTTTACGTGCAACGATCAAAAGCTGATAGAGCGTCACTTGATCAGATAATGCTTTTGTTTGAAAGCCAAGTGACTCTCCTACTCTCGCCACTTCGTCAAAAAACAATTGAACGTTTTGATCAATTGGCACATTGATCGGCTGTTCAATCACGCGATGAAATAAATGGTCTGGAAAGAGCGCCCGCATTGTGTTTGGTGTGAAAAATCTCATATGTGTTCGATCTAAAATCCCCACATCTTGATACGTAAAATCACCTGCCAATAAAGGCAGCAGTACTTCCGCATGCATCATATTAGGTAAGCAGCAAATGATCACGCCACCTGGTTTTAAAGACGCATGCGCTTGAGCAATCATCTGCCATGGGTCTGACACATGCTCTAACACATCAGAAAAGATAACAGCATCAAAAAAAGCTTCTTTCTCTGACCAAGGATACGCCTCCGCTTTTGTCTCAATCACTTCTTTGTAATACGCCTTTGCCATCTCTGCTTTTAATGCATCCGCCTCTACTCCGTACATGTCAACGGACTGCCGGTTGATCAGTTCAAGTCCTGTCGCCCCAGCACCACAGCCAACATCCAGCACACATCCGGCATCCTCAGGGAGCAGTGTTGCAAAATATGGATGGGGCGTTATCAGATTTAAATCAATGCCCCATTTATCTAAAAAACGAAGCCTGTTCTCCGCAAACAACGTAGAGATGTTCGTTTCTTCATTGGCATTGAAGGTAGCATGACCGTGATGATGCACAAAAGAATCATGGACGATTTGCAGCTGGTACCCCTTCAGCAATGAGCGCAGACAAAGGTCATCATCCTCAAATGATCCATATACAAACCGCTCATCAAATAACCCTACATCCTCGATCAGCTCTCTTTTGACCAGCAGACAAAAACCAACAAGTCTATGCACATATGTTCTTTGACCTTTTCTCGAAGCCGTATATGCCTTTGCAAAGGCAGGAAGCTCCTTCACATCTGTGTAAGATGGCTGAACGAGCTGAAGACCACTCACATAATTGGAGACAGGGCCTACCATGCCAATACGATCTGATGCAAAAAGGGCTTCTCTTAAAGGCAAAAGCCAGTTTTCGGTCACAATCGTGTCGTTATTTAAAAAAAGAATACTATCTCCTGTTGCCTTTTTCGCCCCTTGGTTACAGCCCTTGGCAAAACCTTGATTCTTCTCGTTGTCAATCAACACGACATCTTCCAGTTGTCTCACATATTCCTTTGTTCCGTCTGATGAAGCATTATCCACGATAATGAGTTCATATTCATCACGCCGAGTATGCTCCTTGATACTGTCGATACATTTTTTCGTTAGGTGCAGTTCATTGTACGTCAGCATCACAATGCTCGTTTTTCCTTTCATCTCATTTCCACCTTTCGCCCGCCTGTTCCATATGTATGTCATAGGCAGCACGTTCAGAAGATGAGTGATTGTCCTTTCTTGATTAAACGTTTGTTTAACAAAGGAAGACCAGCTGCCTCATGCAGCTGGTCTTTTTTCATACCGTTTCCCCTTCGTCATTCACGACGGCACGGTTTCTCTTTTTTAAATCTTCTTCAATCTCTTCAAGACTTTTTCCTTTCGTTTCTGTGACTAAATATTTCACAAATAAGAAGGCACCTATGCCGATGGCTGCATAAATAAGGAAAAGGTTACTGATGCCAATTGCACTTAACAAGGTTGGGAATGTGAGCGAGATGATCAAATTCCCTGTATGCAGTAGGAAGGTCGATACCCCCGTACCGATTCCCCGGACATGTACTGGGAACAGCTCCGGCAGCATCACCCATACGACCGGGCCCCAGCTGACAGCAAAAATGACGATGAAAAGTCCTAAACATATAATTGTCGTCCACCCTGCAGCTGTTGATCCCTCGAAAAAACGATTGACCACTGCTAGAACAATCAAACTAAGAACCATCCCTACATTTCCAAATAGGAGTAACGCTTTCCGCCCGACACGATCAATGATTTTAATCGCAACAAACGTCATGACAACATTGACTGCACCAATTCCTACAGTTCCTAAAATGGCTGCTGAATCGCCAAAGCCGACACTTGTAAATGTTTTTGGTGCATAATAAATGATCGTATTTGTCCCAATAAACTGCTGTAAAAAGGCTAAACCGACACCAGCAATTAAAGCGGGGCGCACCCATGGTTCGAGTAATTCCTTAAGACCGCCTTTTTCTTCACTTTCTGCTTTTTGAATATCCGCAATTTCGTCTTCAACTTCTTGCTTACTTTGTCTAAGTTTGGACAATATTTCTTTCGCCCGGTCCGCCTGTCCTTGGACAAACAGCCAGCGAGGACTTTCTGGCATAAACAAAATACCACATAACAAGAGAACAGAAGGAACAACGGCAATTCCAAGCATCAGACGCCATGCCTCTGCATCTGCTAAAACGTAGTTCACAATATAGGCAAGAAGAATACCAAATGTGATCATGAGTTGGTTTAATGAGGAAAGTGCCCCTCTTGATTCCTTTGGCGCAAGTTCAGATAAATATAATGGAACAATCGTCGTCGAGCATCCGACAGCAAGTCCTAGCACGATTCGGAATAAGACCATGACCTCCGTATTCGGTGCAAGGGCTGTTCCAAATCCGCCGATAATAAATAAAATGGCTGCGGCAATAATCGCTTTTTTCCGTCCGAATTGATCTGTCAGTTTTCCAGAAAGAGAAGACCCGAGCATCGCCCCAATTAAAATCGAGCTGACCACAAGTCCCTCTGTAAATGCATTTAAACCTAAATCCTCTTTCATAAATAAGATAGCGCCAGAAATGACACCTGTATCGTAACCATATAAGGCGCCGCCAAGTGCGCCGAAGAAATAAAGCCACCCATTCCGATTTTTCATGATCATAACCCCTCTTTTATCTATGTAATGACTGGATGTTTCTCTATGAAAAATCATTTTCCTCACTTCCTGTCATTTCAAACATTTCGATGTTTTATGACAAATATATTTCATTTGCGTATCATTGAAACTTTTTTAGATAAGGAAACGTCAATTAAGCGTTAGTGAAAAAAATGTCGCACTATATCCCGTTTTAAGGTATATTTGTTTTAGTTTGTAAGCAGGAAGAAGGACATCTTTACTATAAAATCATAGCGAGGGTTTAAATATATGGATCAAACAAGAAGTAAACGCAAAGGCAAAAAGCGTTTAAAACCATGGGTGAAAGTCACTCTTTTTATTTTTGGTATTCTTTTACTGACAACCGCTTCTGTCACCGGCTATGCCTACTATAAAGTGACAACAGCTGCGAAAAAAGCACAAGTCTCTCTAGACCGCGGTGCACAATCTGTCAAACGGATTGAAGCATTTGATCCTGGGAAAGACAGCTTTTCTGTCTTGCTGCTTGGCATTGACAGCAGACCAGGCGAAACCGTCAAACAAGCACGAAGCGATGCAATGGTATTAGCGACAGTAAATCGTACGAATAAAACCGTGAAATTATTAAGTATTCCAAGGGACTCATATGTTAATATTCCAGGTCATGGTTATGACAAAATTACACATGCACACGCATTTGGTGATGCAGACCTCACGGTGAGTACAGTTGAGAATTTACTAGATATCCCTGTCGACTTTGTGATTGAAAGTAATTTCAAAGCATTTAAGGAAATTGTGAACGAATTGAATGGTGTTTCCGTTAACATTAAAGATGAATATGTTGTGAAACAAATTCTTAAAGATACAAAGGGCAAAGTTCAGCTGCAAACGGGTACTCACACACTAGATGGTAATCAAGCTCTCGCTTATGTGAGAACAAGAAAAGCAGACAGTGATCTCATGCGTGGACAGCGTCAAATGGAAGTTTTAAAAGCCATTTTCGATAAATCAAAATCAGTAACGTCCATTCCGTCTTATGACAATATCATAGATACTCTAGGTGATAACGTCTCAACTAACCTGTCAATGAAAGAACTAGTCGGTCTTTTCCCACTACTCACTTCATTGAAATCTGTTGATACGATTCAACTAAAAGGATCTGATTACCAGCCAAATGGCGTTTATTATTACCAATTGGATCAAAACCAACTGAACGAAGTCAAAACGGAATTAAAGAAACAGCTTGAATTATCATAAACACAGAAAGCGTCCTTTTGGGCGCTTTTTATGTGTCGAAAAAGGTGTTTGCGCTTTTTCTTCTTTTCAGCGTGATAGAAAACCTTTGCAGTCTAGGAAGGACGAGCACCGGAGCAGAGCGAATTTGACATTCGTGAGCACCGGAGCGCAGGACTGACAAAGAATGCGAGGGTTTGTCTACACGCTGAAAGCGTCCTTTTGGGCGCTTTTTCTTATATCCTTGATCAATTGACCATTTTTGTTTAGCCTTAAAGAGAGGAATCCACGATCCGACTCTTTCATGAGAATGAAGGAAATCGTACATACTTTGAAGAGGCTATTGCATGAATGAAGGAGGATATAACAGCAATGAAAAAAATGATTGCGATTGATTTAGACGGTACACTCTTAAATACGAAAAGTGAAATATCCGCTCAAAACCGGCAAGCATTGATTCGTGCGAAGGAAGCTGGATATATTGTAACCATTTGTACAGGGCGCGCGACTTTTGATGTAAAAGAGCTTCTTGGGGATTTGGACATTCCCATTATTGCGGCAAATGGAGGAACTGTCCATACAGAAGGGTACAAGCTCTTCAGCAGAATCACCCTTGATCAAGAAGCTGGAAGACGTGCTGCAAAGGAATTAGTGGAACGGAACATTTATTTCGAGGTCTATACAGACGATGCCCTCCTTTCCCCATTTGATGGAAAAGAAAAGCTCAAAGCTGAATTTGATATGATCAAAAGCGCCAATCCTCATGAGGATGTAGCTGATTTATGGGAAGGGGCGATGACTCAATTTAAACAGTTTGGCATCAAACCTGTCGATGACATCCGTCAAATTTTCGAGTCGAATGAACCAACTTATAAATTACTATGCTTCTCCTTTGATATGAATAAGCTGCAAGAAGCACGAGATCTTCTTTCTAAGATGCCTGAGCTCTCCTTGACCTCATCTGGAGAACATATCATTGAGGTACTGCCAAAAGAGTCAGGTAAAGGACATGCCCTCAAAAAACTTGCAGCCCATTATGGCGTAGACTCATCCGATATTTATGCGATCGGTGATAGCCCTAATGATCTATCCATGTTCGATGAAGCAGGACACAGGATAGCGATGGGGAATGCGGTGGATGTCATTAAAGAAAAAAGCACCTATATCACAAAAGGCAACCATGAAGATGGCGTCGCCTATTTTATTGATCTGCTTTTGCAGAATCAATTTCAAGAAAAAAAGACGCTTGTCTGATCAGCGCCTAGTGAGAAGTCGAGAAGTCCGATCTGAGCATCGATCGGGCTTTTTCTTTATTTTTTAATTCTAACAGCCGTCTCATATTTATCCTTCCAATACGTACTTGTTTTCATATTGGTAATGACAACGCCATTTGAAACCGTCACATGAATGACTTGATTTGAACCAGCATAAATGGCTGGCATCAACGAAGTCCCTTTAAAAAAGACAAGATCTCCTGGCTTTAGTTCCGATCGTTTCACAGGTGTACCTGCTTTAACTTGTCCCGGCGCATAGCGAGGCATCTCCATTCCAAGCACTTCTTGATAGATATACTGCGTGAATCCTGCTGTATCAAAGCCTTGCTTTGGGCTCGCACCACCTTTTACATAGGGTACTTCTCCAATATACGTAGCGGCTTTTGATACGACTGGGTCTTCTTTCGCTAGTTTCAGCTCAGTTAATCGTTTCGCACCTGTCCATTTCTCACGCCAATACGATTCAGACAAATAAGAAATCGTCACACTTTCCGAACGGCTCGCATGAATAAAGCGGTCTCCTCCGATGTACATGCCTACATGTGAAATTCCTTTTTTATACGTGTTGCTAAAAAAAACAAAATCTCCAGGGCGAATATCGTCTCGTGCCACTTTCTCTCCAACCATCCATTGCTGCTCAGCACTTCTTGGCAAATAAATCCCAAGTGATTTTTCAAATAAATATTGTAAAAAACCTGAACAATCGAATCCTACTTTTGGATCTGATGCCCCGAATACATAAGGGATTCCTAAATATTTCATCGCATCTTTCACCAGTTGATCATCCGACATCTCTTGGGAGACAGGCAGCCGTTTAACCGCATAGAACCGATCGGTCCAATATTTACTTTTGCTGACATCTGTTTTCACCACCCCTTGACTGAGTGTGATGTGGATCACCTGATCATTTCCAGCGTACAAAGCAACATGTGTTGGGATGTCTTTTGTTTCTTCAAGACTGCGAAAATAGACAAGGTCTCCGGGCATCGCTTTTTCCCATGATACGCTTTCACCGATTTGGTATTGATCAATCACCTTTCGCGGCAAATCAAATGCACCTGTTGTTTTGTATACATATTGTATAAAGCCAGACGCATCAAAGCCCGTTTTCGGATTGATTCCTCCTTTATGATAAGGCGTGCCTATCAGCGTTTCCGCTTGTTTTAAAGGAGATGTTGTTTGAGCAGACACCTCTGTTTGGGACATAAACATGAGTCCTACAATGGCACATCCTCCAAGCAGTATTCCTTTCCATTTCATCCTCTCTTCCTCCTTTCTTTTATAGTTTCGACATGACCCCTTTCATTTTACACCTTTTTCCGTCAAAAAAGAGCACGCCTCGCGTGCTCTTTTCATCATCATTTCTTTATTTACTTGCTTCTGCTTTTGACTGCTTTTGCTGTTCGATTTTCTGCATTTCAACCGAGATCTTTTGTTTCTCATGATCGGTGAGGCTGTCACTAAATTTAAAAGCAGACATAAAGACAAAGACTAAAATTAACGCAACAAACGGCCAGCTTGCTTTAAGGAATTTCATTTTTTATCCTTCCCCTCGTTTTCTTTTAATGTTTGAACTTTATCAGAATGATCGACTTCAAAGAAAATATGTCCGTCTTTTTCTTTCCAATCCGCATTCGTGCCATTTGTCAGCATACGGATAATCGATTTTGATTCAAGAGATCCTGCTTTGACTGGAGCAGGTGTCGCTTCTTTGATGTACATTGGAACCACTTCAAATGTCGCTTTTCCATCTTCATTCAGATGATACTGAACAATGGCAGAATCACGTGTTCTTGACCAGCCTTGGTCAAAAATAAAGTTCCCCAAGCTATAGAAGATCGCTGTTCCGTTATAGACTTCCATCGGCTCAAGAACGTGCGGGTGTGCACCGATAATGATATCAGCACCAGCCTTTGACATCGCTCTTGCCAGCTCTCTTTGTCTGTCGTTTACTTCATTGTTATATTCCTGTCCCCAGTGCGCATGAACGACAACGATATCTGCCTTTTCAGCAGCTTGTGAAATCATCGGAATAAAGATAGATGGATCAGCTGGCAGAATACCTGCCTTGCGATTTGTTGCTTTAAAATCTTTTCCATATACATCTGTAAAACCAAGGGTAGCGATTTTAACGCCATTCACTTCTTTGTATGAAATGTTCTGCTTCGCATCTTTGACGTTGCGCCCTGCCCCTGTATAATCCATGTCAGCTTTTTCAAAGGCATCAATCGTGTTATTTAAGCCTTTTTCACCGTAGTCTGCTGCATGGTTATTCGCAAAGTTTAGTACAGAGAAATTCAAATCCTTTAACGCTTGTACAGAATCTTCATCTGTTTTCAAATGAATATTCTTTTGTGCTGCCTGTTCCTTATCTGAAGCCACTGGATGCTCAAAATTCCCTGTTACATAATCTGAAACATCAAAATACGGCTTCGCATAGCGGAACAGGTGCTGCTTTCCATAGCGGTCTGTTACTTTCTCTACATTTCTTCCAAACATAATATCTCCGACAAACGAAGCGGTCAGGATGTTTTCTGGATTCTTTTCTACAGTTGGTACTTGTGCTTTCCCGATAAATGTAAATAGAAATGTACAAGCAATGACAATCGGTAAAGCAATCAGTACGTGTTTATTCGTCTTTTTCTTTTGGTTCTTTGTGATTTTCAGCAGCTTTTCCTGAAAGCTCAATTTTTTATTCATCATTGGACACACCTTATCTTAAAATAGATAGTAAACATACATGATGGCAAATGTTGCACCACTTAGAAGTAATGTGCTTCCAAGGGTAATCGTAAGACCTTGCTTTTGAATCGTATTCGCAATCAATCCAGGCACGATGATTCCGATTCCGCGGAATTCTGCTATTTCAAACGGAACCACTGGATAGAAGAAATCAAATATGAGCTTTAGGGCAATTCCTGTAATCAGCATCGCCGCAAACTTTCTGCGTCCGTACAAAATCATAAATTTCGATAGACCAAAACGAACGATCACATATGTCAGCAAGCTGACAGATAAAACAACTAAAATGAAGACTGGCTGGTTAAAGACGAGCGCCAGATAACCTGGAACAACCAACCCAGCTGGTACGATTCCTGTTTTTTCTGCAAAAATTAAACTGAGTAGAACACCTAAAATTAACGAGATATAAAGATCTGATCCGAACATTTTCTATATTTCCTCCTAGCTGACAAGCTGCTTAATTTTGTATTCTTGAATTTTTTCGATTAAAGGTTCAGCGGCGCCGTGAATATTGCCGACTCCATAAACCACTCGATTATGAAGCTTTTTCTCAAGCATGTTCATAATTTGTTCTGTAGATTGATATTCAAGGTTGTGTAAGTGGTCAGCCGGAATTTTCCCATCCTCATATGCCTTTACAATTGGATCTGTTGTTTCACCAATTAAGACGAGATCACTTGCTTCAATATAAGGAAGTACATCCTCCGCAAACTGGATCGTTCGATCTACACGATCCGCACGACAGTTCATGATAATAATCGGTTCATCTGTTGGATATCCAATTTCTTTCACACGCTTCCAAATGTTCAATGTAGATGCTGCGTCATTAGCCGCAAATCCATTTACAAAATGTCCAGGTGTTTTTGCGTCCATTAATGGAAGAATTCTCATCGCTCCTGGATCAGGCGGCGCATTTAACATGCCTCTGAATGCCGTATCTTCATCAATTCCCAATGCTTGTGCGACACCAAGTGCAAGTGAAGCATTATCCGGGAACACCATGTACTCAAATTTCCGTAAATACTCATCGGTAATCTTGGAATTATCTGCAACAATCACTTCAGTATTGCGTTTTTTCGCAATCTCTTTAAAGAAATCTGTATATTCACTATCCGTAATAACCAAGTGCCCATTGTAAGGAATTGTCGCTGTAAAGGCTTCAGCTATTTCATCAAGAGTTGGCCCCATCACATCCATATGATCTTCAAGAACGTTTACGATCACGCCAATATTCGCTTGAAGCAGCTCTTCCTGAAAGATAATTTGGTAATCTGGATTCACCGCCATACATTCACTGACGATGGCATTTGCTCCTCTTTCAACGGTTTCTCTCATAACTTCTTTCTGCTCTCCGATATTCGGTCCTTGCGGTTTCCTTTTAATCGGTTTTTCTTCTGGCGTATCCCAATAAATCATTCTTGCATCCGTTCCTGTTGTTTTGCCGACAGTTTTATAACCTGCCTCCATTAAGATACCGGTTGTCAATCTTGTAACGGTAGACTTTCCGCGTATACCATTAATATTGACGCGTACCGGCAGGGCATCGATATTTTTCTGATGACGCTTCTTTTCAATAAAGCCAATCCCTAACATGATGACACAGGCTATAACGATTAACCACATCGCTTATCTACATCTCCTTTTTTTATGAGTGTGATATGTAAATTCAATCAACAGTATATAGGTTCAGCATAAAATCACAATCGGTATTATGTAACATAATCTTTCACTTCCTCGTATGCCAAATTCCTCTAATCAGAAGGCGTATTTGCCTATCTCACGCTCAAATGAAAAGGCCAAAAGACGGACAAAATGACGACTGAATTTCTGCTTCAAACAAGAGAAAGCGTTACCATCAAACAGTGAAAAATCTTTTGTCCTTTTCTCCCTAAATTTTTCGACAATTATTAAGATGTATTTTGAATCAATGTTTTAAAGCCCTCTCATCTCTATGAAATCAGTCATATCAGCGCTTTAAATGAATAGTGCGTGTTTTAGAATATTTTATATTTTTAAATGAACAGGTTAGAAAGTCATCCTCATTGGTCAGAACGCTATGTGTTGACCTATGACAAAGGTCACCTCTCAAAAAATCAAGTCATCTGCTTATTTTCAGGTCACAAAAAATTGGGATAAGATGTCAAAGATTAATCATTTTGTTATAGCCTCTTTTTACGATATTCACTCCTTATGACCTAAACAATGAAACATTATTCATTTCTTTTTATCAAGATTCATCATTTCTTAACATTTTTAATGTGATTTTAGTTGAAAGTTGTCGGTGCGTGTCATGCTTTCCCCAAAGATGACGCATAAAATCATCTTCTCGGCTTACACTATGGTTAAAAAATCTGTGAGAGGAGGCTAAAGATGCCAAACACGAATGAGCAAACACGCTTACACTTTTTATCAGGTGGTTTTGAGGAAAAGATTCGGATTCTGAAAAAAGCATTTCAGCAAAGCGCTGATTTTGAATACCGGGAATTGATGGTGAATGAAACGAAATCAGTGCTGTTTTTTATTAAAACAAGAGTGGATGAAAGTAAATTAAACGACTTCATTATCGGCAACTTGCTCGGTCCTCCTGGAGAGCAGAATTATACAAAATCACTTAGTACACTCGAAACAGGAGACTTGACGCTGATTGTCGACAGCATTATTGCAGGAAGCATTGCTTTCCTTGATGAAAAATCCTCACAGATCAAAATATTTGCCGTTGGACAGCCGCCGCTGCGTTCCATTTCTGAACCTTCTTCTGAAAGTATTATTGCAGGCGCACATGATGGGTTTGTTGAGAGTTTAGATACCAATTTATATTTGCTGCGTTCACACTTAAATGATCGAAAACTTGCAATCCAGTATCATAAGGTCGGTACAAAATCTGAAACAAAGGTTGCGACGGTTTATATTTCTGATATTGCCAATCAAGAAAAGATAGATGAGGTTAACAAACGAATTTCTTCTATTAAAGTAGACACGCTGCTTAGCCCCGGTTCTATTGTAGAGGCGATTGAAGATGATTCGTATTCCATCTTCCCGCAGCTTATTGACACAGAACGACCTGACAAAGTGAGATCTGCCATTCTTGAAGGAAGAATTGTCGTCTTAATGGATGGCAGCCCAATGGCTATCATTTTGCCTATTACGTTCTTTAGCTTCTTTCAATCACCAGATGACTATAATAGCCGCTGGATTCCGGCTACATTTATTCGTATTCTTCGTTATATTGCCTGTATCATCGCTGTGATTTTGCCTTCTTTTTATATTGCAGTCATCGGCTTTCATTATGAGGTAGTCCCGGATGAATTAGCGATTACGATGAAAAATTCCATTATCGGCATTCCTTTTCCGCCGTTAATTGAAGCAATGCTGATGGAGATTACGATTGAGCTCATACGAGAAGCAGGGGTGCGACTGCCAAAGCCAATTGGTCAGACGATTGGGATTGTAGGCGGTTTGGTGATTGGAGATGCGGTAGTAAAAGCTGGGCTCATTTCGAATGTTCTTATCGTTGTGGTCGCCGTGACCGCTGTTGCTTCCTTTGTTCTTCCTTCGTTTGAAATGACGTCTACCATCAGGATGCTGCGTTTTCCCCTCATGTTCATGGCATCGATGTTTGGGTTTATTGGCATTTCATTCGGCCTGTCGATCGCCCTGATGAATTTATGCCGCCTTGAATCACTAGGTGTCCCGTATTTATCTCCAGTAGCTCCATTTAACTGGCAGGACTTAAAAGACACTGTGATTCGGTTACCGATGTGGATGTATAAAAAGCGCCCTGTTTACTTAAATCCAAAAAAGAAAGAGCAAATTGAAAATTTGAGAGGATGGAAAAATCAAGATGAAAAATAAAATATCTCCATCTCAAGCTGTCTTTTTTATCATTCAATCTCAAATTGGTGTCGGTATTTTAGCTCTGCCTCATTTGCTTATGAAAGATATGGGGCATGATGGCTGGATGGCTATCATTTTGGCCTGTTTTTTTATCCAAATCATCAATACCATTTTTATATATATCATTCACAAATATCCTGAGACATCATTTTTCGAGGCGTTAATTGAGGTTTTTGGAAAATGGGTTGGGCGAATCTTAGTGGCTCTTTATACAATTTATTTCGCCTCAGTCTGTATTGTCGTTCTATCTATTTTCACGAGAATTCTGGGTATATGGGTTTTACCACTTACACCCAATTGGGTCATTAACCTACTACTCATGATATCCATCCTTTACATCGCCAAGGAACAAATTACAGCGATTGTCAGATTCAACTTTATTCTTACTCCTTTTTTACTCTTGTTGTCTCTCATCATGCTGTATTCATTAAAAGGAACCAATATCGACTACCTTATGCCCTTTTTCCAAACGGACTTCTCTCAATTTCAGCTTGGATTGAAGGATGTTGTACTATCTATGAATGGATTTGAGATGATTCTGATCATCTCTCCACTGATGAAAGGCACCATTAAAGCGCGATACAAGGTCATGACCATTGCCAATATATGCACGACACTTTACTACCTATTTATCACAGTGATTTGTTTTATGTTCTTCAGCCCGATTGAGCTCAATATCATTCCAAATCCTGTTCTTTATCTGTTAAAAACCATTTCGTTCGGTGTGATTGAACGGACAGATTTAATTTTTCTTAGTTTCTGGGTATTTGTCATTTTAGCCACACTCAGTAACTATCTCTACTTCTGTGCAAATGGCGTAGCAAGTATTCTCAAGAAAAAAGACCACAAAAAATACGTCTTTTATTTTGCCATTTTGATCTATGCGGCTAGCTGTTACCTTGCAACCGATAATTTTAGAATTCAGCGTTTTAATGATTTTACCACCATCGCTCAATATTCATTTATTTACACACTCCCAATCTTTATGGCCATTATCATCTTTATCAAACATCGCAAAGGGAAGGTGAAATCACATGCGTCATAAGTACATACTGACGTTGCTCATGTGTGTTTCTCTCATATTCATGCCTGGCTGCTGGGATCAAAATTTATTAAAGAACATCTCTCTTGTGTTAACCTCCGCTGTTGATCAAGGAGAGGATGACAATGCGAAATACTCAATCACTTATCGAAAAGTGCAGCAGTCTCAAAGTATGGAGCAAGGAAATACTGGCAGCTTTTTAACCACTCTTCTCACAACGGAAGCACCTACTTTAAGAAAAGCAAGAACCAACTTCAGCCGGATAGTGGATCAAAAAATAGACATGTCGAAAATGCGGGTGATGCTGATCGGTGATGAATTTGCCCAAAATCGTCTTCTGCCCTATTTAGATATGTTTTATCGTGATCCGAAAAGCCCCCTCCTCGCAAATCTTGCCGTTGTTCAAGGGGGGACCTGTGAAGAAGTGATTAACTCGCTGCTGAAGGAAAAACTCATTGTGAGTGACTATTTAAATAACTTGATCACAACCGCATCACGCTCCTCCCAAGTAGCACCTAAAAACATTCAAAGTATTCGATCTAAAATGCTCCAAACTGGAGAGGACTTCACATTGCCCTTAATCCATTTTGATCAATCGAAGAAATTAATCAGTGTAAAAGGTGTTGCCCTATTTGATAATGAGAAAAAGAAAGGCGAGTTGTACGGTCAAGATGCGATCTTGCTCACCATCATGGACGGAAAAATGGGCAAGTATGCCAACTTCACAAAAAAAGTGAGAAGCGACATGAAGTCAAAAGAAAACAATTACATTACGATTCAAGTCACTGATGTAAAGAGAGACATCGAGATTCTAAATCCTGATCATCGAAACTTAACATACTCACTCAAATTTGAATTTAATACTTCTGTCATTGAGTACCCAAAAGATAACCTTGATACTGACAAAAAAATTGAAATGCTCAACAAAAAGCTATCAGTCATTTTGACAAAAGAAGCAGAAAAAATTATCGCTGCCCTGCAAGATGCGAATTCCGATGTGCTAAGCCTCGGCAGAAAATACAGAGTCAGACATTATGATGAGTATATGAAAATGAATTGGGTCACCGATTATCCAAAAGTGAAGATCATTCCAAAAATCAAAGTGAACATTACTCAAACAGGCATTATTAGTTAAGAAAAGGAAGACGTCCTCTTTCTTTTCTTTTTTTATTTTTTTAAGATTGTTTTTTCAATGCTTTCGTGATAATCTATCTGTGTAAACGGTTACACATCAAAGAAGGGAGGCACTCCATTGGCTACAATTAAAGATGTTGCAAAAGCTGCTCAAGTTTCTGTTGCAACTGTTTCACGCGTGCTCAATGATACTGGATACGTCCATATTGATACGAAAACCCGTGTGACACAAGCGATGCAGGAGCTAAACTACTTCCCCAATGAAGTGGCACGATCCCTTTTTAAAAGAGAATCAAGATTAGTTGGTCTCATCTTACCTGATATCACAAACCCCTTCTTCCCTCAGCTGGCTAGAGGCGTTGAGGATGAGATTCATGCAAACGGTTTTCGCTTATTATTCGGAAACAGTGATGAAGATCGGGAGAAGGAAATGGCCTATTTACAAACCTTTAAGCAAAACCAGGTGGTCGGTGTCATCGCTGTCACAAACGAACCTGAATCGGATTTGTACAATGATGATGAACTGCCTGTTGTCTTCTTAGATCGTACCGTTCCAAATGCGCCTTCTGTGTTTGCAGATGCTACGGCAGGCGGGAAAATGGCTGCAATGGAATTAATCAAACGCGGCAGTCAGCAGATCACATTGCTAAAAGGGCCCGCTCATCTTCAAACGGCGCGGCAAAGATTCAAAGGCGCACTTGATGTTCTGACTGAAGAAGGTGCTAACTTTCATGTGATGTCTAACGCTTCTTTTTCTTTTCAGGAAGCCCGAAAAAGCGCCAAGGCTCTATTCAAGCTGTACCCTGAAACAGATGGCATCATTGCCAGCAATGACATCGTCGCAGCAGCCGTCGTACACGAAGCGCTTCGTATTGGAAAAGCCATTCCAGAAGACGTCCAAATCATTGGATTTGATGATATCCCGCAAAGTGAACTGCTCTTCCCTTCTTTATCAACGATCCGGCAGCCTGCCTATGATATGGGGAAAGAAGCCGCAAAGCTGATCATTAAAGCCATTCAAAAACAGCCAATAGATCAAGCAGTTATTCAAATGCCCGTCTCTTTTATTGAACGAGAGACCACAAGAAAGGTGGATTCACAATGAGTCAAATAGTTGTCGTAGGAAGTTGTTCCATGGATCTAGTTGTCACATCGAATAAGCGTCCCAATGCAGGAGAAACCGTCCTAGGCGAATCATTTAAAACGGTTCCTGGGGGAAAAGGAGCCAATCAAGCAGTGGCAAGCGCAAGGCTCGGTGCAGATGTATATATGATCGGCCGAGTTGGTGATGACGCATATGGTCAGGACATTATGAGCAATTTGCAAGCACAAGGTGTTCGCACCACCTATATGAAACCGGTTACCGAAATGGAAAGCGGAACAGCTCATATCATTTTAGCTGAAGGGGATAACAGCATTGTTGTCGTCAAAGGAGCAAACAATGAGGTAACACCTCATTATGTAAAAGATGCGCTTTCTTCTATTGAAAATATCGGAATCGTCCTCATCCAGCAGGAAATTCCTGAAGAAACAGTCGAAGCCGTCTGCGCCATTTGCAGCGAAAAAGGGATTCCAGTCATCTTAAATCCCGCACCAGCTCGCAAAGTCTCTCAGCAAATATTAGATCAAGCTGCCTATATCACGCCAAACGAACACGAAGCAGCTCTTATGTTTGATGGACTCACCATAGCAGAGGCTTTGCGACAATATCCAAACAAATTACTCATTACAGAAGGAAAAAATGGGGTTCGTTACTTTGACGGATCAAAAGAAGTGTTGGTACCGGGCTATCCTGTGAAAGCTGTCGACACTACAGGGGCTGGCGATACCTTTAACGGCGCTCTGGCTGTAGCACTAACAGAAGGAAAGTCCCTATACGACGCACTTGCCTTTGCCAACTTAGCCGCATCTATCTCAGTCACAAAATTTGGTGCCCAAGGCGGCATGCCAGCAAGAGAAGAATTGGAGAATAAGAAATGAAGAAAAATGGTATTTTAAATAGTCATATCGCCAAGGTGCTTGCTGACCTTGGTCATACAGATACGATTGTCATCGCAGACTGCGGCCTGCCCATTCCAGAAGGCCCGGTCAAAATCGACCTTGCATTATCCATCGGCACACCATCCTTTCAGGAGGTTACTTCCCTTCTTCTTGAGGAAATGGCCGTTGAACACATCACGATCGCCAGTGAAATCAAAGAAGCCAATGAGAGAGATCATTTATTTCTAAAGAAAGCGTTCTCACATCCGTTAGATGAAGTCGATCACGAGACATTTAAAGACATGACCAAACAGGCAAAAGCAGTGATTCGAACGGGTGAAGCCACCCCATACGCAAACTGCATTCTTCATGCCGGTGTCATCTTTTAAAAGGAGGAGCCACTTATGAACATTGAAATGCATAACATCCATAAGGCCTTTGGAAAAAACACCGTTCTCGCCGGGGTCTCCTTTGACCTCGTCACAGGTGAAGTCCATGCACTAATGGGTGAAAACGGTGCAGGAAAATCAACGTTAATGAATCTGCTGACAGGACTCTATTCCCTGGATCAAGGAACGATTCAAATCGACGGAAAAGAAACCGCTTTCAAGAATCCGAAAGAAGCCGAGCAGAACGGGATTGCCTTCATTCATCAGGAGCTGAATATATGGCCTGATATGACGGTACTCGAGAATTTATTTATCGGGAAAGAAATCTATACAAAACTTGGTCTCCTAGACACCAAGAAAATGAAAACCCTCGCCCAAGCGCAGCTCGACCGATTGTCTGTCAACCTATCGCTCGATCAAGAGGCAGGAAGCTGTTCTGTCGGCCAAAAGCAGATGATTGAGATTGCGAAAGCGTTAATGACCGATGCAAAGGTCATCATTATGGATGAACCAACAGCTGCTCTCACAGACCGTGAGATTGAAAAGCTATTTCAGGTCATTGAATCACTCAAAAAAGAAGGTGTGTCTATCGTCTACATTTCTCACCGTATGGAAGAAATCTTCGCCATTTGTGACCGAATTACCATCATGCGTGACGGGAAAACGGTCGATACGAAAGCGATACCGGACACGAATTTCCATGAAGTCGTCAAAAAAATGGTCGGCCGCGAATTAACCGATCGTTACCCTGAACGCACACCTTCTACTGGTGATATCGTCCTAGAAGTGAAGCAAGCAACGAGGAAAGGCCGCTTTCAAGATGTCAGTTTTTCCGTCAAAGCTGGAGAAATTGTCGGTGTTGCAGGCTTAATGGGTGCTGGCCGGACGGAAATGATGCGGTCGCTCTTTGGACTCGATCCCCTGGATCAAGGGGAAATTTGGGTTCATGGGAAAAAGGCTGTCATTAAAAAACCAAGTGATGCAGTCAAACTTGGCATCGGTTTTATCACGGAGGATCGTAAAGATGAAGGACTGATGCTAGATGCATCCATTCGGGAAAACATCGGTTTGCCTAACTTAGACAGCTTCTCTCCAAAGGGGCTGATTGATAAGAAAAACGAACAGGATTTTGTTGACCTGCTTATCAAACGACTCACGATCAAAACCGCTTCATCTGAAATCTCTGCACGCAGTTTGTCCGGTGGAAATCAGCAAAAGGTCGTCATCGCCAAATGGATCGGCATTCAGCCGAAGGTGCTGATTTTAGATGAACCGACAAGAGGTGTCGACGTTGGGGCGAAACGAGAAATTTATCAGCTCATGAACGAGCTGACGGATCGAGGCGTTGCGATTTTGATGGTCTCCTCTGAGCTCCCAGAAGTTCTTGGGATGAGCGATCGAGTGCTTGTCATTCATGAAGGAACCATCAGCGGAGAATTAAGTAAAACAGAAGCTACACAAGAACGAATTATGACACTAGCTACAGGAGGGAAGTAACATGAAACCACTTACTTCAAATGGACGATTTGACAACATCATGCAAAAGCTTGGGCCATTCTTAGGACTCATCATCCTTGTTGCCATTGTTTCTATTTTAAATCCGGCCTTTTTAGAACCATTAAACATTTTAAACTTACTCAGACAGATCTCCATTAACGCCCTCATTGCCTTTGGCATGACGTTTGTTATTTTAACCGGAGGAATTGATTTGTCTGTCGGTGCCATTCTAGCGCTGTCTAGTGCTCTGACTGCCGGCTTTATTGTATCTGGTTTGGACCCGATTCTTGCCATCATCGTTGGATGTATCATCGGTGCCATCCTTGGAATGATCAACGGTCTTTTAATCACAAAAGGAAAAATGGCTCCTTTTATCGCAACACTTGCGACGATGACGATTTTCAGAGGATTGACGCTTGTTTATACAGACGGAAACCCAATTACTGGGCTCGGCTCTAACTATGCATTTCAGCTATTTGGTCGTGGATACTTCTTAGGCATTCCTGTTCCAGCGATCACCATGCTTCTCACCTTTATCGTTCTTTGGGTCTTGCTTCATAAAACACCTTTTGGCAGAAGAACGTATGCCATTGGCGGAAATGAAAAAGCAGCCCTCATCTCAGGTATTAAAGTACCACGCGTCAAAATCATGATTTACTCATTAGCCGGCTTTATGTCTGCTTTAGCAGGTGCGATCTTAACATCTCGTCTCAACTCAGCCCAGCCAACAGCTGGTACGTCGTATGAACTTGATGCAATTGCTGCCGTTGTACTTGGCGGGACAAGCCTATCAGGCGGAAGAGGGCGAATTGTCGGCACACTCATCGGGGTACTCATTATCGGGGTCTTGAACAATGGTATGAACTTACTTGGTGTTTCATCATTCTATCAGTCTGTTGTGAAAGGGATTGTCATCTTGATTGCAGTCCTACTCGACAGAAAGAAATCTGCTTAAGGAGGCAGCTGCTATGAAAAAATATGTAATCTTGATCGTGACTCTCTCATTATTCATGCTTTCTGCCTGCTCGCTTGAACCGCCAGAGTGGGCCAAATCAACAAAGGATGGCAAGAAAAAAGACATGAAAATCGGACTGTCGATCTCGACTTTAAATAACCCATTCTTCGTTTCTCTTAAAAACGGTGTGACAAAAGAAGCGAAAAAGCTTGGCATTGAAGTTGTCATTGCCGATGCACAAAATGATTCAGCCAAACAAACAAGTGATGTAGAAGATTTAATTCAACAAGGGGTCGATGCATTACTCATTAACCCCGCCGATTCCTCTGCCATATCAACGGCTGTCGAATCTGCGAATGCTTCAGACATACCGGTCATCACATTAGACCGCTCGGCAGAAAGCGGAAAGGTCGAAGCGCTCGTTGCTTCCGATAACATCAAAGGCGGCGAAATGGCAGCTAACTTTATCATCGACAAAGTCGGTAAAGGAGCAAAAGTGGCTGAACTAGAAGGTGTACCAGGTGCTTCTGCGACACGTGAACGAGGAAAAGGTTTTCATCAAATTGCAGACAAAAAGTTAGATGTCACAGCAAAACAAGCCGCTGACTTCGACCGGACAAAAGGGCTCAACGTGATGGAAAACCTTCTTCAAGGAAACCCTGACATCAAAGCTGTTTTTGCCCACAATGATGAAATGGCACTTGGCGCACTAGAGGCCATCCAAAGCTCTGGAAAAGACATTCTTGTCGTCGGTTTCGACGGTAATGAAGATGCACTCAACTCGATCAAAGCAGGAAAACTATCTGCAACAGTCGCGCAGCAGCCAGAGCTGATCGGTCAACTGGCAGTCGGCGCCGCTGACGATGTATTAAAAGGAAAAAAGGTAGAAAAAAATATCGCCGCTCCATTGAAACTAGAACAAAAGAAATAAACACTAAACCCCCGATAGCCTCGGGGGTTTTAGATGTTATTCCGGTCTCTTCAGTACAAATGGCGTGCCTAAATGGGCATAATCATTACCTGCTAGGCGCGCGACTGGCTTTAATTCATTCGTAAAAATATATCCTTTTTCCGCATCATAGACGGATTCATCTAAATGCGCACACACCACCCGGCCAACGATATGATCGACTGTGATCTCCTCTTCATCATTTTGAAAGGTCAGATGTTTTTCCAGCTGACATTCAAAGCGAATGCGTGCTTCCTTGATTCCTGGTACTGACACCACGCTGCTCTTCACTTGATGAAGACCGGTACGAGTCAGCTCACTCTCTTCCTCTGGCAAAGTAGCAGCTGTTTCATTAATATCTTCAATCATCGCTTCATCACTCACATGGACAACAAATTCTTCCCTGTCGATGATATGTTTTGCTGTATCTTTCATCTCTCCTTGACGACGTCCAATAGAAACAGCGATCAGCGGAGGATGGCCGCTGATGACATTAAAGAAACTAAATGGTGCAGCATTGACGACTTCTTCTTTAGAAAGGCTTGTAATAAATGCAATGGGTCTTGGAACGACGGAACCAGATAATACTTTATATGCTTCTTTTCGTGACAACTGATCCATTTGTAATGTAATCACTTCAGACATGCCTCCTCTTGTATGTAACGACATCATACCATACCCCGTTCTCTCTTCCCTTATTCCGGCTCAGCGCGATGGAGAATATGATGGACAAGATGAAACAATGCCGGATTATGATTTTCTCGCCTATAAGAAATGGTCCATTCCGCGAGTAGCTGCTCACCTTCAATTGACCGATACACCACATCTAAATTAAATAAACGCCGGGCCGATGTTGGAATGATAGCAATTCCGATTCCCGCTGTGACAAGCCCAATGACCATTTGATATTCTGCTGCTTCCTGCACGATATTGGGTGAAAATCCGTACTTTTCACAAAGTAGGACAAAATGCTGATAAAGGGACGGCCATGATTCCTTTGATAAAGAAATAATCGGCTCATCACGAATATCTTCAATCGTGACCGCTTCTTTTTCCGCCAGCGGATGGTTTTTCGGAATCGCAAAAATACATTCACTTTGCTTCATTAAACGACTGACCAATTCTTCTTGCGGTGATGTAGGATGCAAAAAACCAATATCAATCTCACCATTCAAAAGCGCCTCAAGCTGCTGCGGGACAGAGAGCTGTTGCAGCTCAATACTGACAGAAGGGTACCGCTCTCTGAATTCACGGACAACTGGCGGCAGAATATCATATGTCGCTGTACCAACGAAACCGATGATAATCTTCCCAAGCTCCCCTCTTGCCGTATGCCGGGCATGATCAACGGCTTTATCAAGCTGATGCAGCACCCCCCGGACCTCATGTAAAAAAACCTTTCCAGCAGCTGTTAACTCCACCACCCGTTTAGACCGGTGAAACAAAGGAAATCCCAATTCTTCCTCAAACTGCTTAATTTGCTGACTAAGTGGAGGCTGTGTCATGTTCAATCGTGCGGCCGCTCTGCCGAAATGCAGCTCCTCCGCGACTGTGACAAAATACTGCAAATGTCTCAGTTCCATCCTTTCACTCCTCAAACACTTATTCGTGAAACATATTAAAACTACGTTAAACATATATTGGAAAATTTATTTTGTGAAATGTATAGTAAATCATATCATGAAAATATATTTTCATAAAAAATTTTACTTGCCGAAAGGAGTGCGGGGTAAATGAATTCTCAAACACAACCCCTAACAAAACGAGGAGCAGAGTTGATTGTCGATACGCTCATTGCCCAAGGTGTGACCCATGTTTTTGCGATTCCAGGTGCAAAAATTGATGCAGTATTTGATGTATTAAAAGACAGAGGTCCAGAGCTTGTGCTATGCAGACACGAACAAAATGCGGCATTCATGGCAGCAGCTGTCGGTCGTTTAACTGGCAAACCAGGCGTTTGTCTCGTTACATCAGGTCCTGGCGCATCCAATTTAGCGACAGGTCTATTAACAGCCAATACAGAAGGTGACCCTGTTGTTGCAATCGCTGGAAACGTCATCCGTGCGGATCGGCTCAAACGAACACATCAATCACTCGACAATGCGGCATTATTCAAACCAGTGACAAAATATAGCGTTGAAGTACAAGACGTAAACAATATACCAGAAGCATTAACAAATGCTTTTCGCGCGGCACAAAGAGGTCAAGCTGGAGCAGCATTTATCAGCTTTCCACAAGATGTCGTGACCGAACACACCACACAAACACCAGTGTCTGCTCACCCTTCTCCAGAACTAGGTCCTGCACCGGATGCTCTCATCAGTTCGGCTATCGCCAAAATTCAAAATGCGCACTTACCTGTTGCAATTGTGGGAATGAAAGCTAGCCGTCCAGCTGCGGCAAATGCGACAAGAACATTATTAAAAACACTTGGTATCCCATTTGTCGAAACGTACCAAGGAGCCGGCGTTCTCTCAAGAGAGCTTGAGGCTCAATATGTGGGCAGAATCGGTTTATTCCGTAATCAGCCAGGCGACCTTCTCATTGAGAAAGCGGATGTGATTTTAACTATTGGCTTTGATCCAATCGAATACGATCCGAAGCATTGGAATTTGAAACCGCAGCAGCGTCAAATCATCCATGTGGATGACATGCAGGCAGATATTGACCATTTCTATGAACCGACGCTTGAGCTTGTGGGCAATATATCTGAAACGGTGCAACATCTAGCCCACGACAGCGTTCCACTTTCATTATGCAAAAAGAACGTAGATCTCGTCACAGAATTACAAGAGCTGTTAAGTGATATCGAAAAAGCACCAGAAAGAGAAAGTCATTTATCACACCCGCTGGATGTCATTCATACGTTGAGACGTATCATTCCAGATGACACGAAAGTGACATGTGATATCGGATCGCACGCCATTTGGATGTCTCGCCACTTCCGTGTTTATGAACCGAACACGTTCCTAGTGAGTAACGGAATGCAAACACTTGGCGTTGCATTACCATGGGCGATTGCAGCCTCCATATTGAATCCAGATGAAAAGATCATTTCAGTCTCAGGTGATGGCGGTTTTCTCTTCTCCGCCATGGAATTAGAAACAGCCGTGCGCATGAAAACAAATCTCGTTCATCTCGTGTGGAACGACAGCACATACGATATGGTGGCATTCCAGCAGGAAATGAAGTATGACCGTACGTCTTGTGTTGAGTTCGGTCAGATCGACTTAGTGAAATATGCAGAAAGCTTTGGAGCAACTGGATTACGTGTCAACTCACCTGAAGAGCTTTCAACTGTCCTTCAAAAGGGTATAAACATAGAAGGACCCGTTATTATTGATATTCCGATAGACTATCAAGACAACCCAGACCTCGCCAGTCAAAAATGGCCAGAAGTCTTTCGTGAAAAACACACAACGAACGTCAGATAAGACTTCGATACATTACGTTAAAGGAGTGAGCGGATATGGGTATGATGCACCCAATGAATCAACAAAATAACACAATACCGCAGGACAAAAAGCAAGAGGTCTATCAAGTATCAACCATGACCTCCTTGCTGGAAGCCGTATACGATGGAGATTTCTCCCTATCACATATTCCCGAGCACGGTGATTTTGGCATTGGCACATTCAATCAATTAGATGGGGAACTGATCGGCTTTGACGGCGCTTTTTATCGACTGCGCTCTGATGGAACAGCCACACCAGTAACCGATCAAGATTATTCACCATTCTGCTCTCTAGCATTTTTTGAAACGGACATCGTTCATCGAATTGATGCACCGATGACGTCCAAAGAGCTAGAGGAAGAAATCGACCGAATCTTACCGAGCAAAAATGTCTTTTATGCGATCCGCATCGATGGGTCATTCAAAAAGGTTCAAACCCGTACGGTTGAAAAACAGGAAAAACCTTACGTTCCGATGGTTGAAGCAGTCAAGTCACAGCCTATTTTCGATTTTGAAAATATACGCGGAACGATTGCAGGCTTCCGTACACCACAGTACGCACATGGCATTGCGGTAAGTGGATATCATCTCCACTTTATTGATGATGATCGAAGCGTAGGCGGGCATGTATTTGATTACACTGTGGATCAAGTGACCATCCGAATTTCCCAAAAACGTCACATGAATTTACACCTTCCAAATACGCAGGAGTTCTTCCAAGCAGACATTGATCGTGCTGACCTTGCACAGCAAATTGCCAGTGCGGAAAGCAGCCCAGAAAAATAAAATGAACACACCCCGCTGATACCGGGGTGTTTTTTTATGCAAAAAGATATGTTATCTTCTTTTATTATTTCATTTCGTTACTTAATTAAAAATAAAACATTCTATTCGTAATAAAATATGATAGAATATCAACAGAAGAAAGGTGGTTATACGATGGCACATGAATATCGCATTCCAAACTTAACATTAGATGAAAGAGATAAACAAATTCTTTCCTTATTACACGAGGACGGGCGTATGTCCTACACGGATCTAGGGAAACAAGTCGGCCTTTCCCGTGTTGCTGTACAAGCCCGTATTCAGCAACTCATTGAAGCAGGTGTCATTGAACGATTCACCGCTGTCATTAATCCAGCAAAGATCGGCATTCATGTCTCTGTCTTTTTTAACGTAGAGGTTGAGCCGAAATGTTTAGAAACAGTCGCCCTTCAGCTTGAGCAGGAAACAGCCGTCACAAGCCTTTATCATATGACAGGACCAAGCAAGCTGCATATGCATGGCATTTTTCAAAATGAACAGGAAATGGAGACGTTCCTGACAAAGAAGCTGTACCCGCTTGAAGGCGTCGTCAGTGTGGACTGTCAAATGCTCATTAAACGATACAAAAGCCGAATGGGCATGAAATTGTAGATAGGAGTTGAACCACTTGCAATCATATCTTGAACTCATGATCGCCATGGTGCGAACCGGTATTCTGGGATTTGGCGGAGGACCTTCTGTGATCCCGCTCATTCGCCATGAAGCGGTCGTCAAATACAAATGGATCAATGATGACGAATTTGGAGAAACACTCGCCATCGCCAACGCATTGCCCGGACCGATTGCTACGAAAATGTCGGCATACCTCGGCTATCGATTAAAAGGTGTATCTGGCGCCATTGTTGCAACAGCTGCACATATATTACCGACATGTCTCGCTATGGTGGCACTTGTTACACTTGTCAGCGTCTTAAGCTCTTCAGTCATCATTCAAAATATGATAGGTGCTGTGACACCAGTGATTGCCGTTCTGTTAGGAATGATGGCATATGAATTTGGACAAAAAGCGTTGAAGGGCTTCGGCATGATCTTCGGAATCGCCCTATTCCTTTTGGCATTTGTCGGTCTTCAAGTACTCTCGATTCATCCAGGAATCATTGTCATCATCTTTTTATGTTATGGTGCCTTTCATTTCAAACTGAAAGATCGCTGGACTCGAACAAATAAAGAGAAAGGAGTGTCTTCGTGATGCTGATTCTCTTTTTATTCTGGGCATTCTTCTTATCCAATCTGTTAGGGTATGGCGGAGGACCTGCCTCCATTCCGCTCAATTATGAAGAAATCGTCAATCATTTTCATTGGATGACGAACGAAGGGTTCTCCAATATGCTCGCATTAGCCAACGCACTTCCAGGTCCAATCGCTACGAAAATTGCGGCTTATGTAGGCTATGATGTCATGGGATGGCCAGGCTTTATCGTTGCACTGCTTGCGACTGTCCTGCCGTCTGCGATCGGATTGATCTTACTGCTAAAACTCATTGACCGTTTTCGCCAATCTTCTGTCGTCAAAGGCATGACCTTATCTGTGCAGCCTGTCATTGCCATGATGATGCTTTTATTAACATGGGAAATTGGCGGAGATGCCGTGAAAGCCATTGGCTGGATACAATCACTTGCCATTGCTGCCATTTCATTTTTCTTTATGACCAAATTCAAATTGCACCCTGCCTTTCTGATTGTGGCTGCATTTTTATATGGCGGATTCATTCTTCCGCATTAACGCAAAAACCGATAACACATGAAGTTATCGGTTTTTCTCATTACATATAAATAGGAGAGACAGGCCTGCGCCCAATAGAATGATACTCGACACCAGCTACTTCTGCCGCTTCAAGCGTATGACAATTCCGGCCATCAAAAATGATCGGCTGCCTCATGAAATCTTTATAAGCTGAAAGTGGAAATGACTGAATATCTGCCCACTCAGTTAATATACAGACCGCATCAGCATCCTTGATCGCCTCTTCAATCGTTTGAGCAAAAAGGACTTGATCAGGCAGTTCTTGAGCGGCATTGCGAGCGGCAGCAGGATCATAGGCTACGATCTCCGCTCCTAATTGATGGAGCTGATGAGCGATCGGGATTGACGGCGCCTCTCTCATATCATCTGTATTCGGCTTAAAGGAAAGGCCAAGAAGAGCCATTCTCTTCCCTTCCAAGTTTTCTCCCATCCGCTCCTTCACACTTCGAATAAAACTTGCTCGCTGCTCATTGTTGACTTTGATGACAGCCTTCAATAGCTCAAAATCATGGGACACATGCCCTGCAATTTGGACAAGGGCATTAGTATCCTTCGGAAAACAGGAACCTCCGTAACCAATGCCTGCCCTAAGAAACGAAGCACCAATCCGCTGATCGAGTCCCATCCCTTCTGCAACTCTCTCAACATCAGCTCCTGTTTTTCCACAAATCGAAGCAATTTCATTCATAAAGCTGATTTTTGTGGCAAGAAATGCATTTGATGCGTATTTGATCATCTCTGCGCTTTTCCGATCTGTTCTCACGAATGGAATGTGGAAATCCGCATACATAGACTCTAGCTGATCTAATCCGTTCTTTGTTTCGGCTCCAATCACCAGCCGATCCGCTCGCAGCGTATCTGAGATGGCAGACCCTTCTCGTAAAAATTCTGGATTCGATGCGATAGATAATGGCTCCTTACGACCTAACACGTGATGAATCAAATGATCAATTTGATCGCCCGTTCCGACAGGCACTGTACTTTTCACGACAAGCACTGCGCCTGGCTTTGCTTGTAAGCCCATCTCCTTTGCCGCTTGAAAGACATACTGCAAATCAGCTTGACCGTCTGCCTGCTGCGGAGTACCGACAGCAATCATTAACACGTCAGCCTGCGAATAGGCTGACGCTCCATTGATGTGAAAACGAATGCGTCCTTGCTCCATATTCCGTTTGAGCAGTTCTTTTAATCCCGGCTCGTACATCGGAGGATTCCCTTGCTTCAGCTGCATGACCTTCCGCCGGTCAATATCCATACATGTCACATCATGTCCCGCCTCTGCTAAACACACCCCTGTGACAAGCCCTACATACCCACAGCCTGCAATCGCAATCTTCATGACACATCAGCTCCCCATACTCCTTATGCTTGTAATGTCATCGTATGCCGGGAATTTTCGTTCCATTCATAAAAGCATACAAAAACCCCCTGCTGAGAGAGCAGGGGGCTACTTTTATGAAACAAGGCCATTTCGAATATGAGCAATCAGATTTTCAAGCATTTCTTTTGTTGTGACATCATTGGAATTTTCACCAATATCATGAGCGTACATCAAAATCTTTAAAAACTCTTCTTGATTTAAACCCTTATTATCCATGTCTGTATCCTTTCGATTCCACTAATTTCATTATTATATGCTGTATGGTTGGTTTATGCAATACTCTATTACATCATTCGACAGCTTTTGAAATTTATGACCATTTTCATGAAAAACTTTTTTATAAATCACCATTGAGCTATAATAAAAGAATTGGAATCTTTTACTTGGTTAGGAGCGGGTCAAATGCTTCAGCACAACATCAACGAAGAAGAAATCAAACAAACAGCCGAACAGATCAAAGAACTTCTTCCTTCAACAGATGAAAACAAGCAACTCATCAAAAAAGCATTGATTACTTATAGACAGGACAGCGTATATCGGCTCAAGCAAGAGTCTGATACCGAATGGTCAGCTTATGTACATGATGTCGTGGCAGCAAGAGTCCACCTTCATGTGCTGTTTCCAGTGAGAAGCAGCTGCTCATGTCCAGCTGATGGACTATGTAAACACATCCTCGCTGTCTTCTTTTCGCTATACGCTCAAGTAGAGAGTGTGACCGGCTTTACAGAAAATTGGTCAGAGAAGGATGAATTACAGCGCAGCAAAGAACTCATTCGCCAGCACTTCCAAGTGAAGCGCCCAGATGAACAATCACTTCAGAGCTGGCTGAATTTTTTCCAGGAGGAATTTCACCTCTGGCTGAAACGGACACCGAAGCACCAGCAAACACCACAGCATTTGTATTACGGCTATTTATCGATCCTAAAAAAACACGCACCCACTTCACCTGAATTCAAGAGTTTGTATGCGATTCATACGTCCATCGATGTGTGGTTAAGGCTCCATGAGCTAATCGATCTCGGCCGTCTTGATGCCGAAAAAGACTTTTATTCGATGAATCCATATGTAGAACAGCTCATGAACACCATTTTTGATTCAGTGGATCATTTGAGGACATACGCCCTTTCCTTTTCCCTCGATCCGTTTCTTGAAAACACACCAACTGCCGTTCGGACACTTCTTCAAATCAGCGGACCTTTCCAGCATGAACGAGTTGCGGTCTTTATGGAGATGTGGGGAACTATATTAAATAGAGGGAAATGGGTCAAAAAAGAAACAGAATTACTCAAGAGCGCCCAACAGCAGGAGCAAACGGTTGAGCGCACCATTGGGCTCATGCATATGGATTATTTGCTAAAAGAAGACGAAAGACTCTTCCAGCAATTAAAATTGCTCAATGCAGATATGCTGCCGAATGTGCTCAATTGGCTTAAGGATCTCACAAACCGCAAGGACTGGAAGCGTCTCAAACTTTGGTATCAAGAGATCACATATGTATTAGAAGAATATTGCCAGCTTGACCTATCTTATAGAGAACTGCGTGGAGCCGTCAGCGATTTCTTCTTTTATTTAGACGCGTACTTTAAACAGACGAAAGATCATTTCTTGTATGAACGCTATCTCCAAATCTGTATGCCTTATGCATTTACTGAATATAGTCAGCTCTTATATGCACAAGAACGCTATGCAGAATGGATTGAAATACACAGCCTTGTTGGTTTCTCTATCAGTGAATTGGAGAAAGAACTGATCAAACAGATTGCAAAGGAAGAGCCTGAAGCACTCATTCCTTCATACCACCGGGAAATCTCACTGCTTCTCGATCAAAAGAATCGAAGTGCTTACCGGGAATCTGTGAAAATGCTCAAAAAACTGCGTACGCTTTATCATAAAACGAAAAAAAACGCGGTGTGGGAAAGATATGTACAGCAGCTGCAAGATTCAACAAAACGGCTGCGTGCGTTCCAAGAGGAAATGAAGAAAGGAAAATTAATTGATGACACGCCATAAACAAATTGTCATTCATGCAGAACAAACCGAAGATTTCTCTTTCACCATTTCAGCGCAAGCAGAGGACGGACAGCCTGTACCGCTAAATGAAATGAAGAGGCAGCTTTTCCAATGGCACGAATCATCTTTTTACGGAACATTCTTAGAAGATGTGAGCTTTATTGGCACACCTGCCTTCCTGTTAAGTCCTTGGATGACCGTTGAATTGCTAGGGAAAAATTCATTCAATACTTTCAGCCATGTGACGTTAACGGATGAAACAGAGCCGCTTATGAAAACAGCCTCAACCATTTACGAATTCATCGAGGATGAAGATTTTGTCCCAGATTTCGAGGCATGGACAAAAGGCATGCTTCGCTTTAAAGACAAAGAAGGCCTATTAGATGGCTACACAGCTGATTGGTTCTCCTTTGCCGTACAGGATTACATTCAATATGATGATGCCTTGCAGCACAAATGGAACCGAATGACTGCACAATCGCCTGCTCTTTCCTCCTTCCAGGGACATTTTTTAGATGAACAGGATTTCTTGGAAACGATCGGCTGGATTGATGATGAGACGCCTTTCACTGTCGGCTTGCGTTTAAATGAGCCTGATTTCGACGGGGATGATTGGAAAATTGAATTGTTTTTGCGTGATAAGAAAAACAGTGATCTGCATTTCTTTGAAGGCATCCGTTCTTTAAAAAAATCATGGCGTCCGTTTCAAGAAAAAATCACCAGAGAGCTGGAGCGGTTCGGTCAGATTGTCCCTTGGCTCTCATTTACATCTGGTACCACCCTCATGTCAGAAGAAGAAGCGTGGCTCTTCCTATCTGAAGCGAGTGAAACACTTGTGAACATGGGGATTGAGATCCTGCTCCCATCATGGTGGCAGATCGTCAAAGAAAGCACCATGATGCTAAAAGCACGGATTTCCTCCACACCACGAGGCGAATCGCATGTTGGAATGGATGCCCTTATGGACTTTAATTGGCGCTTTGCCACAAACGGGATTGAGCTGACAGAAGATGAGTTCAACGAGCTTGTTCAAAGTAAACGTCGTCTTGTCAACATTCGTGGACAATGGATTAAAATCGACCCGACCTTTATCCAGCAAATGAAGAAATGGATGGAGCGCGCTGAGAACGAAGGACTTCATATGTCGGATATTTTATCACGTGAACTCGCAGACCAAGAGGCCTCCTCTGAGTCGATTCCTGAGCTGCTAGACAGTTCGGCCTTTGCCCATATTCAATTTGAACTTTCGTCTCAACTACGAGGACTTGTTCATCAGTTAAATGATACACAAGAGCTGCCATCCTATGAGATGAGTGAGTCCTTTAAGGGCACACTGCGCCCGTATCAGCAGCACGGTGTCAACTGGCTTCTGTTCTTAAGGTCTCATGGATTCGGGGCTTGTTTAGCAGATGATATGGGACTTGGAAAAACGATTCAAATGATCGCTTATTTCACCTATTTGAAGGAGCATCAACAAGACGCCGCTCCATCTCTCATCATTGCACCGACTTCCGTATTAGGGAACTGGCAAAGAGAGCTTGAAACATTCGCACCACATTTGAATGTCGCTCTGCATTATGGACCGTCACGTCCACAAGGTGAGAACTTTACAAAAGCGTACGAATCAACAGATATCGTCCTCACTTCGTATGGTCTCTCACATTCTGACCGTGATGAATTAACAGCAGCCAAATGGAATACCATTTGCTTAGACGAAGCCCAGAACATTAAAAATGCCCACACGAAACAATCGAGAGCCATTAGGCAATTAAAAGGACAGCACCACATTGCCCTCAGCGGGACACCGATGGAGAACCGCTTGACAGAGCTTTGGTCTATTTTCGACTTCGTGAACAAAGGATATCTCGGCAGCCTGACCAGTTTTCATAAAAAGTTCGTCCTTCCGATTGAAAAAGACCGTGAAGAAAAAAGAATCCAACAGCTACAGCAGCTGATCAAGCCATTCTTATTAAGACGAACAAAACAAGATGAAGAAGTCGCACTCAATCTGCCAGAGAAACTAGAAGAAAAAGAATTCATCCCGTTATCTGCAGAGCAGGCATCTTTATATGAACAGCTGGTCAAAGATACATTCGAACATATGGCCTCATTAACAGGGATGCAACGGAAAGCCATCATTTTAAGTATGCTTGGCAGACTCAAACAAATTTGCGATCACCCTGCTCTTTATTTAAAAGAGAGCGGAACAGATGTGAAATTGTTGAAGCGTTCATTAAAAATGGATAAATTAGCAGAGCTGTTAAAAGCCATACACGAACAAGGAGAAAGCTGTCTCATTTTTACGCAGTATATTGAAATGGGCAACATGATCAAACAGCTCGCCGAAAAGATGTTTGGAGAACCAGTTCAATTTTTAAATGGGAGCTTATCAAAACATGATCGGGACAAAATTGTGGAACGCTTCCAGAAAAAAGAGTTCAACATCTTAATTCTTTCTTTAAAAGCAGGAGGAACCGGACTAAACTTAACCGCCGCCAATCATGTCATTCACTACGATAGATGGTGGAATCCTGCTGTAGAAAACCAAGCAACAGACCGTGCTTACCGCATCGGGCAAAAGCGGTTTGTTCACGTCCATAAGATGATCACAACCGGCACGATAGAGGAAAAAATTGATCAAATGCTCGAAACAAAACAAACGTTAAATGATCAAATTATCCAAAGTGAAAGCTGGATTACAGAGCTGTCAACGAACGAACTAGAAGATTTATTCACGTTAAGTGCAGCCGCTCAATCATCTTAATGACAGCAAAAAGAGGACTTTTCTCAAACTTGATGAAAAGTCCTCTTTTTTTAATCTCATCTAAAGGAATGCTTAAATTTGCAGCTTTTTCAATGCAGATTTCACATTCATATACGTGTTCAACTCACGGAAGTCCTCTCTCATTTCTCCCATTTTCATCGCAAGATTTGGTTTAATACCTGTCACGATCAGTTCTGTGCCAGTCATTAAAATCAAATCGTTCAGCTTAAAGATCGCATCCGCCACAAATGAATCCACCTCTAATAAACCAGACAGATCCACAATAAAGTAATCGTCTTTGGATTGAGAGATATAAGTGGAGACTGTTGAGATGATTTTATCAAACCTTGGCGCTGTTAACGTACCAATGATCGGCAGGACAGAAATACCATCCTTCACCGGAACAATCGGGACAGAAATATTCAATACTTCATCAATGGATTGCTCAAGAAGCTCTTGCTGTTCCATCTCTTTCGTAACATCCTTTTGCAGACCAACGAAATAAAGGCGTTTCCCTTCATTTTCATCAATCCATAGAGGGGCCACACTTAACTCGTTCCAAAACATTTGACCAGATTTTTTATAGTTTTTCAACTGTACAGTGACAGCCTCTTTGTTTTCAATGGCTGCCCTAATTTGTTTGAGAGCAATCTGTTCAGTTTCATCTCCTTGAAGGAAACGACAGTTCTTTCCTAATACTTCGGTTTCTTGATAGCCTGTCATATCTAAAAAGCCCTTGTTCACATATATTAAAGGATTATCAGGTAAAGACGGGTCCGTCACCGTCAGGCCAACCTGAGTATAGTCTAAGGCTTCCTTGATTAAATGCAGATTGTCGGACTTATAAGATTCCAGCGCCATTCGTTTACTCTCCTTAACTTCCTTACAAGCGGGTTATATTCATAATTAAATTATATGATGTTCCATAGCGGGTGTAAATAGAAGTAGTTCTGAATTCCTCTTTTGTAGAATGCGCTTCATCCTATGTCATTTATACAAATACATACGATTCAATTATTTCAAAAGATGTTGAATCATATGTGCCACACCATGTTCATCATTTGTTAACGTGACGTGATCAGCTAATTCTTTTATATCCTTTCTCGCATTCCCCATTGCAATTCCAACCCCAGCTGCCCGAATCATCGATTCATCATTTAAACTGTCTCCTACAGCCGCTGTTCGGCTTAATGGAATACCGAGCTTTTCTGCCAGCCTGGTTAACGCCTGCCCTTTCGACGCCTCCTTTGCTCCAATTTCAAAGTTATGATCAGCCGAACTAACCAATGTTAATTCAGAATCATGTCCAAACGCATCCCATCCGGCTTTCAATCTGCCTTGAAAAAATGAGAAACCTAAGATGTTATAAAATGAAAGCTTCTGATCCTCACGAAACAATTCTTGATATGTATCAATATAAGCAAAACCAGACTGGCTGTATTGAACTTCAGCCGCTTGCTCAAGAACACGCTGATCCGTTTCTGGATTTGCACTCTTTAAGCGGTCCATTTCTATCGCCAGAAGCTCCCTGCCGCGGTTTGGTGTGTAAATGGCTTCATTCGTAAACACTTCATAGTAATAATCACGCTCCTCAAGCCATGATAAGATGTGTTTTGCTTTTTCTTCTTCTAGAACAGCCGAATGATATACCTGACCTTCTGGATCATGAATCACAGCTCCATTTGCACTGATGACCCACGTATTCATCCCAAGCTGATCAAAAATAGATTTCACATCAAAATACGCTCTTCCTGTTGAAACGACAACCTCAATCCCACTCGCCGCTGCTTCCTTTAACGCCTGCTCGTTTTCCTGACTCACTTTGTGCTCACTGTTCAATAAAGTTCCGTCTAAATCCGTTGCGATTAATTGAATGTTTGTCATCGGTCTCTCCTTTTTTGCCTGCATTTTCAGTTGACCTTCCGTTTATCAAATCCATCATCATTATGAAATGAGTATCCACTATTTGCAAGGGATGATCGGCTTATCAATGAATATAAGAGTACCCGGTCACGCTACATGACCGGATACGCATAAGGGGATTCACAGGGGACACATGACTGATACAAAGAAACCTTGGTTCTACTATTACGCAGTGAATATGTGTACAAGGCAAAGTCTATCAGCTATAGCTAGAGGGGGGCTGCGAGATGCTAGACCTTTGCCTTTTGCCTCCTTTCCTTTCAGCTAACCCTAGTCTACTGAGAAATAGCACAAGAGACAAAAAAAGAAAATGATAAAATCGTTCTTCAAATTCTTTATTTCCTCAATCATTTTTACTTTTTACCACTTGCGTATAAAACATCATCTTATTTTGTTTGACGAAATACTTATTTTTCATAAATTGATAAAAAACATCTGAATGAATCCAATTACTAGAAGGCATGTGAATATAGTCAGACCCGTCCCACGCAAACCAATAAAAACAAAGCCTTCCATCATGAATTGACAATTGAAATTCGAAACAGTCCATTTGATCGTCTGTCACGTATTGAAAAGTGAGGGACTCCCCTTCTTCCATATACACGTCACAAAATGAGAGAATGTCTCCCCATGTATAGACCCTCACATTGCTTTCCTTTTCCTCACCAATATGTATGTTTCGAAGTTGATAGGACTCCATAAAACATCTCCTTTCACTTATATGCAGCTAGTTCTGAGTAGGCAGCGGTTTCATTTATACAGATGTTGTATGCTATAATGATACTTACGAATAATGAACGCTTGTGAGGTGATAAATATGAAAACCTTTAGGCTGATTGATTTAAAAATCGAACTTGATCCAAAGCAAGATAAAATGTCCAGCATTCCCCTTCGTGACGGCTTAATCATTAATAAAGAAGATGGCGAAAATCACTGGATGATCGAGGCACTGATTCCAAAGAAGCATAGACAAGTGTTTGAAGTGCTCTTTCAGCAGCATACAGAAGTAAAGATTCTCGTGACGATTACAAAAGAAAACAACCGCCCTGTTCATCTATCGGTCCAAGTCAAAAACATCGTTGCCTTAGAAGAAAACATATCTGTATTGCTCGACGGTAAAATGATCACAAATCGTTACAGAACAGAAACCGAAGAAGTATTAAAAGACCTCGTCAAAGAGGGGCTATCAGGAGAAAAACTGCTGGATGCTTTTAAACAGAACACATAAAAAAGAGCGGGATGAGCCGCTCTTTTTCTATTGCACATCTTTCGATTGGCTTTGTTTTTTCAATAAATCTCTAATTTCGGTTAACAACACTTCCGTTTGATCTGGCGTTTCAACCACTTCCTCTTCCTCTACCTTTTTCCGTTTTAATTTATTTAAATAACGAATAAAGATAAAAATGGAAAAGGAGATAATCAAGAAGTCGACCACTGTTTGAATGAAACTTCCATACAAAATTTGAGCAGAACCGATTTTAATAGACAATCCACTAAAATCATGCCCTCCAACAATAATACCAACAAGCGGCATAATTAAATCATTCACAAGAGAAGTGACAATTTTGCCAAATGCTCCCCCGATGATGACACCGACAGCAAGGTCAATCACATTCCCCTTGACGGCAAACTCTCTAAATTCTTTCAGCATTTTTATCACCTTCATCTTTTTTTGTCTAATATGACGTTTTTTTGTCAAAAAAGCAAGTCCTCATCCGATCTGGATGAATGTTTCCATATAAAAAACGGTTCATACAAGATGAACCGTCAGACACATTACGATACTTTCGGACCGATAGAAAATGTCAGTTCTGCTTCACATGCCACTTCGCCATCTACTGTTGCAACTGCTTTTCCTTTGGCAACTGGACCGCGAAGACGTGTGATTTCAACCTCTAAACGTAGCTGATCGCCTGGCTTGACCTGTCTTTTGAATCGGCAGCTGTCAATCCCTGCAAACAAACCAATTTTCCCTTTGTTCTCTTCTTTACCTAACATGATGACCCCAAAAACTTGAGCAAGTGCTTCTACAATAAGCACACCCGGCATGACGGGGTATCCTGGGAAATGGCCATTAAAAAATTCTTCATTTACTGTGACATTTTTGATTCCAACCGCTCTTTTCTCACCATCAACTTCTAAAATACGGTCAACCAATAAAAATGGATAACGGTGTGGAATAATGTCTTGAATTTGCTGAGCATCAAGCATGTCTTGATCTCTCCTTCTTTTCTATATCGCTAATCTTCATTTGATTCCTATTGAAGTATATTATGAATGCAGTCATTTTTCAATGTTCAGCCAACATTTATGGTAAAAAATAGAATCTATCATTACCTATTGTCATGAAATATAATCCACTCTACACTCATCGTTTTTTCACAAATATGGTAATATATATTACATCATTGATTGAATAAGAGGGTAAAAATGAATTTTATAAGCGATAAATCCATTAAAAAACTTCTCCATTCGTGGTATACAATGCTAAAACATCGACATTTTTCGAAGGCTGAAGAGATCAAAACGTCCTTAACCAAATATAAACGTAGATTGTCAAAGAAACAGGAGCTTCATTTACATTATCAGCTTATGCTTTTTCGGCACCAGCTCTGGATGAACCAAACAGAAGACTTAGAAAAACTGAAGCATGAACTCATGCTCCACAAAGATCAAATGAATGATCAACTGCAATATTATTTTTACTTTTTTCTCGGTTTATACGAATCTTTAAAGAGCGATCAAAATGATGCCATTCATTATCTTGAAAAAGCAGAAGAAAAACTGCCCCTGCTAGACGATGAGCTAGAGGAAGCGGAGTTTCATTTCCGTACAAGTGGTGTTTATTATAACAACCGCTATTCACTGTTATCCATTCGACATGTTGAAAAAGCCATGGATATCTTTGCAAAGCACGGGGATATCCACAGCATTTATCGGTGCAAAATTGTACTCGCCCTTAACTTTAGTGATCAAAAAAAATATGAAGAAGCAGAAGCTATTTTTATTGAAATTATCGAATACGTGAAAATGATTGATGACCAAGAACTGCTTGGTATCGTGTATTATGACGCTGGTTTTATCAAGTCGAGACAGAATCGTCATAAGGAAGCACTAGAATACTTTAAAAAAGCGCTTCGGCTCCCAGCATACCGGAAATCTGCCCACTCCTATGTATCGTGTCTCTATGAAACTGTGCGTTCCTGCTTTAAAGAGGATTTAACTGATGAAGGAATGAAGTATATTCAAAAAGGGCTAAAAGAAGCCGTTGATGCCCAATTTGATCTATTAAGAATCAAGTTCCAAATTTTATTCCTTCTCTACAGCCAAACGCCCAAGGCAGATGAACAGATTGCTACACTCGTCACATGTCTTGAACGAAAAGAAGCCTGGATTGATCTTGAAGATCTGCTTGCAGATGTCTCAGATTTTTATAAAAAAAAGGGCGACTTTGAGCGAGCCGCCTTTTTTATCATGAGAGGCTGACATCCGCCTGCTCATTATCGAATGGTATTAATAAGTCCTAGCATTTGATCGCCCATCGTAATGGTTCTTGAGTTCATCTGATACGAACGCTGTGTTGTCATGAGGTCTGTTAATTCTTTAGACATGTCTACATTCGACGTTTCAAGTGCACCTTGCTGAAGTTGAATGGCCTGACGGTTTGCCCCATTCAGTGCCGTTAAAGCGCCTTGATAGTTGCCGTCGACTGAGAACAAATTTTCTCCTTCAGAGATGAGTGCTGAAGAATTATTCACTTGAACAACCCCAAGATTCACCTGCTGATTCGGTTGATTGCCTCGAGAAATAGCTGTAAGCCGGCCATTTTTATCGATAGAAATATCACGAAAATTTGCATTTAAGACAATCTCATTCCCGTTTTCGTCAAGAATCGGATGGCCTTCGCTTGTCACCAGCTGGACTTGATTCGGATTATTTCCTGGCTGTAAATAAAGAGAGCCATCTCTTGTATACCGGATGTTACCGCCAGCATTGACCTGCAAATACTGAGATGGCGCACCAAATGCAACATCAAGGTCACGGCCTGTTTCTTTAATAGACCCTTGCAATGAGTTAATGGATGCATTGACCATCGTTCCAGTTCCAAGCCTTAAACCAGCAGGTGTCAGACGACTGTTTGCCACCTGCTCATTTTTTTCATCTACCTGATTAAACTGTTGTCTGATCAGCTCTGAAAAACGGGTGTTTTTTGCGCGATACCCTGTTGTTTCACTGTTTGCGATGTTATTACTAATGATATCAAGCTGCTTTTGCACCTCGTTCATTGACACAGCTGCATTGATCATCGTTCTAAGCATGAGAATCCTCCTCTCTCTTCATTTTTTCATTAATACACTCTTCCGATTTCGTTCACTGCTTTTTCTAAACTCTTATCATATGCCTGAACCACTTTTTGGTTTGTTTCAAATGCGCGGTAGGCTGTTGTCATTTCTGTATATGATTTCGTCACATCAACGTTCGACAGCTCTGATACACCTTGGCTTAATGTATAGGACATTTGACCGTTATTGACCGCACTTGGAAGAGGCTGGTTATCAGCTGTACGGTATAAATCATTTCCTTCACGCGCAAGATTTCTTGTATCCATTGCAACACGTACATCAATTTGTCCAAGGTTTTGTCCGTTTTCACTCACGGTTCCATCTGCGTTCACTTTGAAATTCTCACTTTGAACGGTAATCGGCTGACCCGTCACAGAAAGAAGGGCACGTCCATTGATCGTCAACTGATTTTGATCATTCAATGTAATGGAACTGCTTTTCGTATAACGAACGCCTTCTGGTGTATTCACAGCATAAAAAAGCGCTGACTTTTGATTTGTCTCCGGGTTGATGGGTACATTATTTTCTACTAATGCGATATCCGTTGTTTGATCCGTTGTTTTTAATGTTCCTTGTGTAAATTGAGGAATCAATTCCTGCATGTATGTTCCCGTATTAATTCCGCCAATCGCCGTTTGCTGCGGGATACTAAAGCCTTTGCCTGAAGATGTTTGGAAACGTCCTGATTCCATTCGGCTTAGCAACATTTCTGGAAATGCGCGCATGGCCCCTTCATCTGCTTTATAGCCTGGAGTATTCGCATTTGCGATATTATTTGAAAGCATTTCTGTCCGCCGCTCTTGAGCGATCATGGCAGATGTTGCGGTGTATAGTCCTTTTAACACGTGCTCACCTCATTCAAATTCTTTCACATGACCTAAAATCATCAGTACACAATCTTCTATGAAATATATCGGCATATTGGCAGGCTTCTTTAATAAAAATCCCCCATTCTTTCTAAAAAGAATGAGGGAAATCATTAGCTGAGTTTACGCTTTGGCAGCTTGTCCATATTATCAAGCATCACGCCAGTACCAACTGCTACACAATCCATTGGATTTTCTGCAACGAAAACTGGTACTTTCAGCTCTTCTGCAAGCAATTGATCAAGCCCGTTTAGAAGCGCTCCGCCACCAGTAATGATGACGCCGCGGTCAATGATATCAGCTGATAATTCAGGTGGTGTTCTTTCAAGAACTTGTTTCGCAGCCTGAACAATGGCAGATACAGATTCACGTAATGCTTCTTCTACTTCTTTGCTTGTGACGGTAATCGTTCTTGGTAATCCTGTCACCATGTCTCGTCCACGAATCGAAATCTCTTCGTGACGTGCGTCTGGGAATACCGTTGCAACTTGGATCTTAATGTCCTCTGCAGTTCGCTCACCGATCAACAGCTTGTACTCTTTTTTAATGTAGTTTAGAATTTCCAGGTCAAATTTGTCTCCAGCCATTTTAATAGAAGAGGCGGTTACAATGTCACCCATCGAGATGACAGCGATATCTGTCGTTCCGCCTCCAATATCTACGACCATGTTTCCACTTGGCTGAAAAATATCCATACCAGCACCAATAGCTGCTACTTTTGGCTCTTCTTCAAGAAATACATGCTTCCCGCCGCTTTTTTCAGCAGCTTCTTTGATCGCCTTCTGCTCAACAGATGTAATGTTTGTCGGGCAGCAGATGAGCATACGCGGCTTAGAGAATAGCCCTTTCACATTTAATGAGTTAATAAAATGCTTGAGCATCGCTTCAGTTACTTCAAAATCAGCAATTACGCCATCTTTTAATGGACGAATCG